>ERZ780225.71-NODE-71-length-31480-cov-3.19087_pt1 | contig 31480 bp, 26 predicted proteins | sample MGYA00511166_ERZ780225 | MGnify/ENA primary metagenome ERZ780225 (study PRJEB29588, sample SAMEA2154920) | human gut metagenome | biome: human gut; feature: human-associated habitat; material: faeces | place: Denmark | collected 2008/2010 ...
CTTGATTCGGATATGGCAGTAAGGTTCTCCTCCTGTCTTGTTATAGTAGTGCTGGTGATAATCTTCAGCCGGCCAGAATTCGGATGCCGGAGTAAGGCGGGTATTTACCTCGTAGCCTTTTTCTCTTAACAGCTGGATGATTGCTTCTGCTTCTGCTTTCTGCGCTTCGTTCAGATAAAAAATTTCACTTCGGTACTGCGGACCTATGTCAGGACCTTGTCCGTCTGTCTGTGCCGGGTCGTGTATCTCGAAGAAAAGTTTGCACAATTCCTTGTAAGTGGTCTGCTCCGCATCGTATTCCACTAATACGGCTTCTGCGTGTCCCGTAGAGTGTGCTTTTACTTCCTGATAAGTTGGGTGCTGTTCTTTTCCTCCCGTATATCCTACTGTGCTGCCCACGACTCCTTTGGCTCTCTCCATCTGGTGTTGTACTCCCCAGAAGCATCCGCAGGCAAAAATGGCTTTTTCTATTTTCATGATAATCGTCTGTTTAATGATTGTTCAAACTTACAAAAAAATATTGTAATCCCTCCTGAGTTAGAGGAAGAAATACTACCTTCGTCGCAAATTCAAACGAAAGAAGAAATGAAATACATTGTGTGTATTCTTTGTGTATGGGTACTCAGTCTTCCTTTGCAGGCCCAGTCATATAATGATGTGGTAGAGCAGGCAATGGACTGTGTGAAAAAGGACAGTCTTGTGCAGGCGGAACGTCTTTTCCGGCAGGCACTGAAAATGGAACCGGATAATGCCCGGAATGCCCTGCTGTTTTCGAATTTAGGTACGGTGCAGAAGCGTATGGGAAAGACAGATGAGGCCATTGAATCTTACACGCTGGCATTGAATATCATACCCTATTCCACCACCATGTTATTGAACCGGGCTGCTCTCTATCTGGAAAAAGACTTGATACAAAAGGCGTATCTGGATTATTGTAATGTAATCGACCTTTTGCCTAAGAATCTGGAAGCCCGTCTTTTTCGTGCCTATATTTATATGCAACGTCGCGAATATAAAGAAGCACGTGTAGATTACAATGTGGTACTGGAGCAGGATGTGAAAAACAAGACGGCACGTATCGGGATTATCATGTTGGACGAGAAGGAAGGACGACATCAGTCAGCGATGGACGCTATGAATCTGCTGGTTTCAGACTATCCTCGTGATGTATCCGTACTTCGGATGCGTGCCAATATGGAGTGGGAACACGGACAGGCAGAGGCCGCTTTATTCGATTTGGATGAAGTCTTGAAGCTTGACTCCCGGGACGCATCTTGTTATGTGATGAAGGGAGATATTTATTTGCAACAGAAAAGAAAGGCAGAAGCCCGAGAGGCATATGAGAAGGCGTTGGAATTGGGAGTATCTCGGGCTGAATTGGCTGAAAAACTGAAACAATGTAAATAGTATTTGATAAAAACTTTCGTTTTTGTTTGTACTTTTTAAAAAGTTTTTGCTATCTTTGCCTAAAATAGGTGACGTGTGATGCAAATTCGTTCGGTTATAAAATTGGGAGTAGTGCTTTCCGTGATACTTTTTTGTATCGGGATTGCTTTTTATGGTTTTGCCCGTTTAAGTATGGCCGATAAGGAAAGCCGTGTGGATGTTTTTGAATTTATTCCTAAAGATTGTGCGGGTATTCTTGAAACGGATAACATTGATAATTTTATGCATGGCTTTTCACAGGCAGCCTACTCTTCTCAGTTGGATACGCTTCATCGTGCTGGTTTGATGAATGATATATTGAGTGATTTGAGTCGGTATTCTTCAGCGGCGGCTCATGGACTTTCCTATCAAATGAATCATGTGGTATTCAGTTTCCATTATCCCCATACAGCCATGGATGTGGTGGCTTATTTCCGTATTGGGAAAGAAGGAAAGCATCAGCTTATTGAGGCGGTAAAAGGAAAACATGGAGCTGATTTTGTGCCGAAAAAAGAAATTTATCGGGGCAAGAAAATAGAAATTTATCCACTTAGTTCTACGAAATATCTGTCAGTGTATACTACAGATGGTTTGGTAGTAGTCAGCTATCAGAAAAAATTGATAGAGCAGGTGATTGATGCAGTGAAGGACAATAGTTCACTCCGTGAAGATTCGGTTTTTACTTCTATTCATCACCCTCAGCCGGCTAGCTTTATTACGATTTATGGGCGTACACCTTCAGCCCCATTCTTAGGAAAAGAGTCCTGCCATAGTTGGAGTGAATATGATATTCATTTGAACAGCGAAGTCTTTTATTTGAGTGGGCAGATGAAAGAAGAGCAAGTCGATTGTCTGGACCGTATGTTGCAGGCTGTCAATACAATTCCTGTAGTTTCTGAGAAAGACAGTTTACTGGTGGTATCGGGGCATGAGCGAGTAGACTCTTGTATCTCTAAGGTGATTGCCTCTCCCTCTCACACCCTGTTTGATGAGTGTGTGTCAAATTTATCGCGTGATGCTTCCTATATTATGGTGACTGATATGGAAAAAGTGGCAGCTTCACCTGAACAGTTTGTTTCATATCTTCCTCCATTCCTTATTCGTCATGCTGATTTATTCCGTTCTTTTATTCTTTCTATACAGTTTACGGAAGTAAACAATCGCTTGTCACATATCTTTGTGTTTACGTATAAAGAGTGATTAGATTTATCTTAATCGGTTCTTTTCAAAGTGAGGGCCTGCTTTGAGGTGAAAATAAAGTAGTGATACTACTGTCAGTGAGGCTCCGAACAAGTAGGCTATTTTGAAGGTAGCAATTTCGGCCAAATATCCTCCTGTAAGCATTCCTATTCCCAAGCCTACATCCCATGAAGTCAGGTAAGTGCTGGTGGCTGTGCCACGCTGGCTGTTGGGGGCTAAGTTTACAAACAGGGTATTGTAAGCTGGAAACATAGTACCAAATCCTATTCCTAACAGTAGTGAAATCAGGAAGAAAATTCCCGTAGTCACTCCTAAATTCCACTTGACCAGCCATCCGCATGCAGTCAGAGCGAAGTAACATCCACTTACCAGATACAATCCTGCCGCAATTACTTTGGTGACTAATCCTTTGTCGACAAGTCGGCCGCTGAACAGGCGGCTCACTGCCATGCCGACAGCCATCAGCGTAAAGAAGAATCCGGTTTCTGCTGTAATACCTATTTCTTGCGCATACATGGCCACGTAGTTGGTAGTCATTCCATAAGGAATGGAGAGCAGCAGGAGGGTGAATCCCGCAGGAAGTCCTTTTAGCAGAATGAAGCGGTCGAGCGATATAGGAGCACGCTTCACTGGAGCCTTATAAGGTGTACGAACGGTCCAGGCCGCTATAAATCCGATTACACATGAACCGAGCGCATACGAGAAGATAGTCGTATAAGAAGCTCCTCCACTGTGCAGGAACAGACCGAACATGGGACCGATTGACATGGCAATGTTGTTGGTAAGTCCATAGTAGCCCAACCCTTCTCCTCGTCGGGAAGACGGCATGATGTCGATAACCAGCGTGTTTCCTCCTACCGTAACCATACCGAACGAAAATCCGTGCACAATGCGGAAGATAATAAATAAGGTCAGTGCTGTTGCAGTCATATAGCCGGCAAAAATCAGTGTGAAAATGAAATAAGCCAGCAGGTATAATGGTTTTCGGGCAAATGTATCCAGAATATATCCGGAGAAGGGGCGGATACATAAAGAGGAAATCGTATAGCAGGAAAGAATAACTCCAATAGCGGTGTGTGAAGTGTGGAATACTTCCGACAAGTAAAACGGAAGGATAGGGGTAAGAAGCCAAAATCCGAAATAGAGCAGGAAGTTGGCAGCCAGGATGGCACAGAAACTCGGAGTGACAAGTTTTTCTTTTTCCATATTTCGCCGAAAGGAAAAGGGGAGATGGCTGGTTTGAATAGATAAACACGGATTACACTAAGGAAGTTGATACCTCCGGTGTAATCCGTGTTCTTATGATGATGTTACTATAAATCAGTTCGCTGATTCAAATTCTTCAAGGAAGCGTGTGTCATTTTCAGAGAACATACGCAAGTCTTTAACTTTGTATTTCAGGTTGGTAATACGTTCCACTCCCATACCGAATGCATAACCGGTGTAGACTTTGCTGTCGATGCCGTTTGCTTCCAGTACAGCCGGGTCTACCATACCGCATCCCAAAATTTCTACCCATCCGGTATATTTACAGAACGGACAGCCTTCGCCACCACAGATGTCACAGCTGATATCCATTTCAGCACTGGGCTCTGTGAACGGGAAGTAAGACGGACGAAGACGGATTTTAGTTTCCGGGCCGAACATTTCTTGTGCAAACTGCAGCAACACCTGTTTTAAGTCTGTAAACGAAACGTTCTTGTCGATATACAGACCTTCTACCTGATGGAAGAAGCAGTGTGCACGGTAGCTGATAGCTTCATTACGATACACACGTCCCGGACAGATTACACGGATAGGAGGCTGTGAAACTTCCATTACGCGGCTCTGTACAGAAGAGGTGTGTGTACGAAGAATAATGTCAGGGTGACTTTCAATGAAGAATGTATCCTGCATGTCGCGTGCGGGATGGTCTTCTGCAAAGTTCATGGAAGAGAATACATGCCAGTCATCTTCTACTTCCGGACCGTCGGCAATAGTAAAGCCCATACGGCTGAAAATATCGATGATTTCATTGCGGACAATCGTCAACGGATGACGTGTTCCAAGATTAACCGGGTAAGCTGTACGGGTCAGGTCAAGTTCGGCAGCTCCGTTGTCCTGATTGTCGAATGCTTCTTTTAAGGTTGCAATCCGTTCCTGTGCAAGGTTCTTCAACTCATTTAATTTCATACCTACTTCTTTCTTCTGTTCAGCAGGTACATTACGGAAGTCAGCCATCAGTACATTGATGGCACCTTTTTTGCTCAGGTATTTGATTCGTAACGCTTCCAGTTCTTCTGGATTCTGCGCTGTGAGTCCTTTTACTTCCTGAAGCAACTGTTCTATTTTTGCTAACATATCTCTTCTTTAATTATTTTGTTTGCAAAGGTAAGGATTTAAACTGAAAAATTCAGTTTTTCGTTCAACAAAAAAGAAAACTCTTGTTTCTGAAACAATGATAAGAAAAAAAAGGTATTTTTGCGGCGATATTTGAGGAGACCAGATGAAGAAATTAATCATTGGATGCTGTTTGCTGGCGCTGATGGCATCTTGCGGAGGAGGAAAAAAGAAAGTGGATCCTTTTGCCGCATTGACAGAACAAATTGATTCTATGAAAGTTCTGCCTGATTCGATTCAGGATACCATTGTGGTGGAAGAACAAATACCTGCTTCGGCAGATGAGAGTTTTGCCGATTTTTTCTACAATTTCGCGTCGGATGCAAAGTTTCAGCGGTCGCGCGTGCTATTTCCTTTTTCATTGTATAAAGGCAAACAGGTGAATCGTATCCAAAAGAAGGACTGGAAGCACGATCCTTTATTTAGTCGGGAGCAAGCGTACACGGTGCTTTTCGATAAGGAAGAAGATATGGAAATGGAAAAGGATACCAGTATGCACAGTGTACAGGTAGACTGGATTTTTCTGACTGAGAAAAAAATCAAGCGTTATTATTTTGAACGGAAAAAAGATTCTTGGTTCCTCGAGGCCATTAATGTGGAGAAAATGGCAGAGGAACACGATGGTAAAGAAGATTTCTATACTTTTTATGAACGTTTTTCACGTGATTCGCTTTTCCAGAAGGAACGTTTGCATGAACCTCTGTATTTTGTAACGGCCGATCCCGAAGATGAATTCCAGATATTGGAAACCACGCTGGAACCGGGGCAATGGTTTGCTTTTCGTCCCCCGATGATGAAAGGAAAGATGACTAATGTACACTATGGCCAGCCTGAAAATATACATTCCGATTATAAGGTAGTAGAATTCAAAGGATTTGGAAACGGCTTTAGTAATACACTCTATTTTGAACGGCGTGAAAATATCTGGCAACTTATCCGGTTTGAAGATTTGAGCGATTGATGCATTATGAAAGACTATACAAATTACTCATTGCTTCCTTATAATACATTCGGAATGGATGTAAAGGCAGCTCGTTTCGTGGAATATGAATCAGTGAATGAACTGCTCTGTTTTTTGAAAGAGTGGAAAGCACAAAAGACTCCTCTTTTACATGTAGGAAGGGGAAGTAATCTGTTGTTTGTGTCCGATTATCAAGGTACTGTTTTGCATTCTGGTATTAAAGGAATGCAGGTGGTAGGTGAAACCGATGAATGGGTAGAAATACGCGTTGGTGCTGGTGAGGTGTGGGATGACTTTGTAGATTATACAGTCAAGCAAGGATGGTATGGTGCCGAGAATATGTCCTTAATACCTGGAGAGGTAGGGGCTTCGGCCGTGCAGAATATCGGAGCGTATGGAGTAGAGGCCAAGGATTTGATTGTGTCGGTCGAAACGGTAGCGGTGAATGATGGAACCACTCGTCTTTTTAAGCAAGATGAGTGTGGATATGCGTACCGTGAAAGTGTATTTAAACGAGAGTTGAAAGGGCTTTACATTGTGACTTATGTCACTTATCGCCTGAAAAAACAGCCGGAGTTTCATCTGGATTATGGAAATATCCGCTCCGAGCTGGAGAAGGAGGGAGGAGAATTGTCACTGGAAAAACTTCGTAGTGTGATTATACGTATCCGTGAGGCGAAACTTCCTGATCCGGAAAAGATTGGAAATGCCGGCAGCTTCTTTATGAATCCCATTGTACCGCTTGCACAATTTGAAGATTTGCTCAAGGAATATCCTGATATGCCTTTTTATAAGGTAGGTGATGACCGTGTAAAAATTCCTGCAGGATGGATGATTGACCGTTGCGGATGGAAGGGCAAACGGCTGGGAAATGCCGGAGTACATGACAAGCAGGCATTGGTGTTGGTGAATCTGGGAGGAGCTACCGGAAGTGAAGTGGTCAAGCTGGCAGAAGAAGTCGTTCGTTCTGTGAAAGAAAAATTTGGAGTGGCCATTCATCCGGAAGTGAACTTTATTGGAGTAAAACAATGAAAATAACAATTTTAGGAAGTGGAACGTCTACGGGAGTGCCTCAGGTGGGATGTACTTGTAAAGTATGTACAAGTTCTGACCCGCGTGACAACCGTTTGCGCTGTTCCGGTCTGGTAGAAGTAAATGGAGTACGCATTCTTATCGACTGTGGTCCGGATTTTCGCGAACAGATGCTTCGGCTGAATGATTTTCGTGCGATAGACGGAGTGCTGATTACCCATGAACATTATGACCATGTGGGTGGGCTGGATGATTTGCGACCTTTCTGTCAGTTTCGTGACATTCCGGTGTATGCGGAAGATTATACTGCCACTCGCTTGAAGAACCGTATGCCTTATTGCTTTACGGAAAACCTTTATCCTGGTGTACCTCATATTCCATTGAATTATATTAAAGAAGGCGAACCGTTCGTGGTTTCTAATGTAGTCGGAAATCAGGTGGAAGTAATTCCTTTCCGCGTGATGCATGGAAAGCTTCCGATTATGGGTTTTCGTATTGGAAGAATGGCCTGGATTACAGATATGCTGCATCTTCCTGAAAGTTCATACGAGTATTTGAAAGGATTGGATTGTCTGGTGATGAATGCCTTGCGTATTGAATACCATTGGACGCATCAGTCGTTGTCCGCGGCATTGGAGCAGACGGTCCGTATTGCAGCTGGGAAAACTTACTTTATCCACATGAGCCATCAGATAGGTTTGCATGCGGAAGTGCAGGAACAGTTGCCGGAAAATGTGTTTTTGGCATATGATGGACTTGTGATAGAACTGGATGAGACGGGGGAGAAGAAATAACTCATAAGATAAATTAATACACCTATCATGCTTTTTTATTGATAAATCTGTATCTTTGTACCCTATTAAGTAGACATTTAAGTAGAAAAAATCAAAATAATAGGAAAAATGGCACAAGAAGACGTTTTCAAGAAACTTGTTTCACATTGTAAAGAATATGGTTTTGTATTCCCGTCAAGTGATATTTATGATGGGCTGGGAGCCGTATATGATTACGGTCAGAACGGTGTGGAACTGAAAAACAATATCAAACAATACTGGTGGCAGAGCATGGTGCTGTTGCACGACAACATCGTAGGTATTGACTCTGCTATCTTCATGCACCCTACTATCTGGAAGGCTTCTGGTCACGTAGATGCTTTCAATGACCCTTTGATTGACAATCGTGATTCAAAGAAGCGCTACCGTGCCGATGTCTTGATTGAAGATCAAATTGCTAAATACGACGAGAAAATCAATAAGGAAGTAGCGAAGGCTGCCAAGAAATACGGAGAAGCATTCAATGAAGAAGAGTTCCGTAGCACCAATGCACGTGTGCTGGAACATCAGGCAAAACGTGATGCATTGCATGAACGTTATTCAAAGGCTATGAATGCCAACGACCTAGCCGAACTTCGTCAGATTATTCTGGATGAAGAAATCGTATGTCCGATTTCTGGTACAAAGAACTGGACAGAAGTTCGTCAGTTCAACCTGATGTTTACTACTGAAATGGGATCTACTGCAGACGGTGCTATGAAGGTATACCTGCGTCCGGAAACTGCTCAGGGTATTTTTGTGAATTACCTGAACGTGCAGAAAACAGGACGTATGAAGATTCCGTTCGGTATTGCACAGATTGGTAAGGCTTTCCGTAATGAAATTGTAGCTCGTCAGTTCATCTTCCGTATGCGTGAGTTCGAACAGATGGAAATGCAGTTCTTCGTAAAACCGGGAACAGAACTCGACTGGTTCAAGAAATGGAAAGAAATTCGTTTGAAATGGCATAAGGCGCTGGGCTTCGGTGATGATCACTATCGTTATCATGACCATGAAAAACTGGCTCACTATGCTAATGCTGCTACTGATATTGAATTCCTGATGCCGTTCGGATTCAAGGAAGTAGAAGGTATTCACTCACGTACTAACTTCGACTTGAGCCAGCACGAAAAATTCTCAGGAAAGAGCATCAAGTACTTTGATCCGGAAATCAACGAAAGCTATACTCCGTATGTCATCGAAACTTCTATCGGTGTAGACCGTATGTTCCTGAGCGTGATGAGTGCGGCTTATCATGAAGAAAAACTGGAAAATGGTGAAACTCGTGTGGTATTGAAATTGCCAGCAGCTCTGGCACCGGTGAAACTGGCTGTCATGCCGTTGGTGAAAAAAGATGGTCTGCCTGAAAAGGCTCGTGAAATCGTGAACGACCTGAAATTCCACTTCAACTGCCAGTACGATGAAAAAGATTCTATCGGAAAGCGTTACCGTCGTCAGGATGCTATCGGTACTCCGTACTGTATTACCATCGACCACCAGACATTGGAAGACAACTGCGTAACCTTGCGTAACCGTGACACCATGGAACAGGAACGTGTGGCTATTGCAGATTTGAATAATATCATTGCAGACAAGGTAAGCATCACTAGCTTGCTGAAAACATTGCAGTAATAAATTAAACCTACATGAACAAGAACCTATTTTGGCTGATTGCCCTGTTATTCCCTCTTTCTGTCGGTTTTGTGTCGTGTGCAGAAGACACAGCTGTGGAAGATCCGTATGTGAACTGGCAAGTTCGTAATGAACACTATATCGATTCCATTGCGGATGTGGCTCGCGCAAATTTGGGAGAAGAAGTGGGAAAATGGAAAATATATCGGAATTATAAAATTGCGAATGAAAGTACGACTCCGGGATTGGGGGGTACAATTGTTACTAATCCTTACGAAACTCCTGCCAGTGCGAGTGATTCTGTATACATGAGAATTATTGAGGTAGGAAAAGAGGAAGGGTTGACCCCATTGTTTACGGATAGTGTGAGCGTGTATTATCGTGGAAAACTGATAAATGGAACTGTATTTGATCAAAACTATACAGGAGATTTGGATGAAAAAATCCACGTGCCTACTCATTTTGCATTGCAGGCTAATCAGACAGATGGATTGATTGTAGGTTGGATCACTGCATTGCAGTGGATGAAAGAAGGTGAACGTGTGGAATTATATATTCCGGCTGCCCTTGGATATGGCACACAGAATCAGTCTTCAATTCCCGCAAATTCAGTTTTGATTTTTGATTTGAAGCTGGAAAAAGTAATTCATCCTGATGGCATAGAAAGCTACAGTTTGAAAGTAGACTGATTGTTGAAGTAATATAGAAAAAAGACGGTGAGGAAGTGGTTTTGAGACACTTCTTCACCGTCTTTTTTGTGATAGTTGATGTGAGTTTTGGAATTAGTATAATTGCTTTTTGTAGTGAAGTCGAAAGCTCAGGTAGTTATTAGAAAAAACGTTTGTCTCCTTTTATGTTTCTCCTGCCGGAAATGTACGTTTTTCATGCAGGAAACTTACGGCTCCGCGTCGGAAAACGTAGGGCTTACAGGCGGGAAACATAAAAAGTTTTGATTCGATATTTCATTTACGCGGGTATATTTAGAACTTTTCAGGTGTGTATGAGATTCAATAGAGAGTCGGTAAGCGTGTTCTGCGTTGACGCCTTTTGTTTTTTAGGAGATTTCTTCGTATTTTTGTGCCCGACAGAAAAAGGATGAGGCAGATATTAGGTACATATTGTTTGCTGTTGGTCAGCCTGTGGGTGCTGGTGGTAGGTGTGTTTCCACACCATCATCACAATGAGGCGTTTTGTGTCAGTCCGGATATGGAGACTTGCGCTGCGTCATCGCATGACGGATGCGAAGGACGGCACCATTGTACAGGGGATGCCGACAAGCATGCGTGCGACATCAGTTGTGTTACGCACCTGTCTTTTTCTGTTCCTCATCATTTGCCGGATTTTACCCCGGACTATACATTCTATACTTTGATTTATCTATCCTCCCTTTGTCTGGAAGCTCCATCTGTTTCCGTTGAGCGAGGGGATATGATTTCCTATTACGTAGAAAAACTGCACGCACGGCATTTTTCTGCTGTTCGCAATTTCCGTGCTCCTCCTTTTGCTGTTGTAGCTTGATTTTTAGGGAAGTTACTGCACTTTGCAACCTGTTTGCAACGTGTGGAAATTATTTTTGCAAACAAAAAACAACAGTATTCAATGAAAAACTATATTTTGACAGGAACATTGTGTATGTTCCTTTTTGGGGGATGCGGCGAACACGCACACGACCATGAGCATGAAGGTCATGACCATGAAGCGGAAATACATGCAGAGGAAAAAACAGCTCATTCAGATGAAATCGCACTGACGCCGGAGAAAGCAAAAGCGGCTGGGGTGGAATCTGAAGTGATTCACCCAGGAGCCTTTCGGGAAGTGATACAGGCTGGCGGGCAGATTCTGTCGGCACAAGGCCAGGAAGCAACGGTGGTAGCGGCTTCCTCGGGAGTGGTGTCTTTCTCCCGCAAAATTGCTGAAGGTATTGAAGTGGGCCAGGGTAGTGAACTGCTGAGTGTATCCGCTGAGCACATTCAGGAAGGTGACCCCGTGAGAAAGGCAAAGGTGGCTTATGAAAAAGCCAAGGAAGAATACGAACGTGCAGAAAAACTGGTAGGCAGCCAGATTGTATCACAAAAAGAATTTGCGGCTTTGCGTGAGGCATACCAGAATGCCCGTCTGACATACGAGGCTTTGCTGCCCAGCAAATCGGGTAAGGGAGTAGCCGTGAAGGCACCTATCGGCGGGTTCGTGAAAAACTGCCTGGTGAAGGAAGGCGATTACGTAACGGTAGGACAGCCGTTGATGACGGTGACTCAGATGCGCCGCTTGGTGCTGAAGGCCGATGTGTCGGAACGTTATTATGCACAACTTCCACGCATTGTATCGGCTAACTTCAAGACACCTTACAATAATAAAGTCTACTGTCTGGAGAACTTGGGCGGAAAAGTGCTTTCGTTTGGAAAATCGTCAGGAGATACGTCTTATTATGTACCGGTGACATTCGAATTTGACAACCGTGGCGACATGGTTCCAGGTGCATTTGTGGAAGTATTCCTGCTGTCGGGCGAACGTCAGGGAGTCATCAGTTTGCCGGAATCGGCGTTGACCGAAGAACAGGGACTTTATTTTGTGTACTTGAAACTCGACGATGAGTGTTATAAGAAACAAGAGGTACAATTAGGAACTTCCAACGGAGAGCGGGTAGAAATTCTTTCCGGTCTGAAAGACGGAGATACCGTGGTGACTCGTGGTGCCATTCATGTGAAACTGGCTGCCGCTTCCAATGCCATTCCGGCTCATTCACACAACCATTAAAAATGACCCGCTATGCTGAATAAAATTATACAATTTTCGCTACAGAACCGCTTGCTGGTTCTGGTGGCTTCGGTGTTGTTGCTGATAGGGGGAACCTATACTGCTTTCCATACCGAAGTGGACGTGTTCCCTGATTTGAATGCGCCTACCGTAGTGGTGATGACCGAAGCCAACGGGATGGCTGCCGAAGAGGTAGAGCAGTTGGTTACTTTCCCGATAGAGACTGCTGTAAACGGAGCGACTCATGTACGCAGGGTACGTTCTTCCTCTACCACGGGATTTTCTGTCGTATGGGTGGAATTTGAGTGGGATACCGACATCTACCTGGCGCGCCAGATTGTATCGGAGAAACTGGCGGCGGCAGGCGAGGACTTGCCCGACAATGTGGGTAAACCGACATTGGGTCCTCAGTCGTCTATCTTAGGAGAGTTATTGATTGTGGGATTGACTTCCGACTCCACTTCCATGCAGGATTTGCGTACCATGGCGGACTGGACCATCCGTCCGCGTCTGCTGTCTACCGGAGGTGTGGCTCAGGTAGCTGTGCTGGGAGGCGACATCAAGGAATATCAGATTCTGGTTCATCCGGACCGTATGCGCCACTACGGCGTGACGTTGGGCGAAGTGATGGAAGTGTCACGAGGCATGAACCAGAATACTAACGGAGGTGTCATTTATGAATACGGAAATGAATACATCGTGCGTGGAGTCATCTCTACCGACGATGTGCGTAAGTTGGGACGTGCTGTTATCAAGACTACTCCGGACGGAGCACCCATTACCCTGGAGGACGTGGCCGATGTACGTATCGGATCACAGCAGCCCAAGTTGGGGCTGGCTTCCGAAAAAGGAAAGCCGGCGGTACTCATTACGGTGACCAAGCAACCGAATACCGGAACCATTGAGCTGACCGAAAAACTAGAAGCTGCTTTGGCCGATTTGCAGAAGAACTTGCCGAAGGATGTGAATATCTCTACCGACATCTTCCGTCAGTCACGTTTTATTGAGAGCTCTATCAGCAACGTGCAGGACTCGCTTTACGAAGGGGCCATTTTCGTAGTGATTGTGCTGTTCCTGTTCCTGGCCAACACACGTACTACGATTATTTCACTGATAACTCTTCCCCTGTCGCTTGTGGTAGCCATCCTGACCTTGCATTACCTGGGACTCAGTATCAATACCATGAGTCTGGGAGGTATGGCCATTGCCATCGGTTCGCTGGTGGACGATGCCATTGTGGACGTGGAAAATGTATGGAAGCATCTGCGTGAAAACCGTCAGTTGCCGTTAGCGGAACGGAAACCGGTACGGGAAGTTGTCTTTCAGGCTTCACGCGAGGTACGTATGCCTATTCTGAACTCTACGTTGATTATCATTGTCAGCTTTATTCCTCTTTTCTTCCTGAGCGGAATGGAAGGACGTATGCTGGTGCCGCTGGGCATTTCCTTTATCGTTTCTTTGTTTGCTTCTACGATAGTAGCTTTGACCCTGACTCCGGTACTTTGCAGCTACCTGTTGGGTAAAAATACGTCCAAGGGAGAGGGATTGCCCAAGGAAGCATTCCTTGCCGTATGGTTGAAGAAATATTATGAGCGTGCCTTGCTCTGGGCGCTGGAACATAAGAAGACGGTGCTGGGAGGAACGATAGCTTTCTTTATCGTGGCGTTGGGAATTTTCTTTACCTTGGGACACAGCTTCCTTCCTTCTTTTAATGAAGGTTCCTTTACCATCAATGTCAGTTCATTGCCGGGTATTTCACTGGAAGAATCCGACAAGATAGGCCGTCAGGCAGAAGAACTGCTGCTTTCGATTCCTGAAATTCAGACTGTGGCCCGTAAGACAGGACGCGCAGAGCTGGATGAACATGCGCTGGGAGTGAATGTATCCGAAATAGAAGCACCTTTTGAACTGAAAGACCGCTCGCATGCTGAATTATTGGACGAAGTACGTCACAAATTGTCGGTCATAACGGGGGCCAACATTGAAATCGGGCAGCCTATCAGCCATCGTATTGATGCCATGTTGAGCGGTACACAGGCCAGCATTGCCATCAAGCTGTTCGGCGATGACCTGAACCGGATGTTTGCCATCGGTAACCAGATAAAGGAAGCGGTGAACGATGTAGAAGGAATTGCCGACCTGAATGTGGAGCAGCAGATTGAGCGTCCGGAACTGAAGATTGTGCCGAAGCGTGAAATGCTGGCCAAGTACGGTATCTCGTTGCCGCAGTTCAGTGAGTTTGTCACGGTCAATATGGCCGGTGAGGTCGTGTCGCAGGTATATGAACAGGGAAAGACCTTTAATCTGGTGGTACGTGCCGCAGAATCCGACCGTGGTACGATGGAACGTGTCAAGGAACTGATGATTGACGATGCACAAGGCCGGAAGATTCCTCTTTCATACGTGGCAGATGTGACTTCTTCCATGGGCCCCAATACCATCAACCGTGAGAACGTAAAACGAAAAATCGTAATCTCGGCCAATACCAGCGGGCGTGACCTGCGCAGTGTGGTGAACGACATCCAGCAGCGGGTGGAAGAAAAAATCAGCTTGCCGGAAGGGTATCATATAGAATATGGCGGACAGTTTGAAAGTGAACAGGCTGCCAGTCGTACCTTGTTACTGACTTCCCTGATGAGCATTGCAGTGATTTTCCTGTTGCTGTACATGCAGTTCCACGATGCGGCAGAGAGTGGCGTTATCCTGTTGAATCTGCCTTTGGCCCTGATTGGAGGAGTCTTTGCCCTCTTCCTGACCACGGGTGAAGTCAGCATTCCCGCCATTATCGGTTTCATCTCGTTGTTCGGAATCGCTACCCGTAACGGAATGCTGCTTGTTACACACTACAATTTGTTGCGTGAAGAACAGCAGTTGGGAGTGCGTGAAAGTGTGGTGCGCGGTTCGCTCGACCGTCTGAATCCGATTCTGATGACGGCTCTGTCCTCTGCTTTTGCATTGATTCCGCTGGCCTTGCGCGGCGATTTGCCGGGAAATGAAATTCAGAGTCCGATGGCGAAGGTCATTCTGGGAGGTCTGCTGACTTCTACTTTCCTGAATGCGTTTGTCATTCCCATTGTGTACGAGTTAATGAACCGGAAGAAAAACCTTAAAAGAACAGAAGAATGAAAAAAATAGGATGGATGTGGCTTGCAGGACTGGCATTTGCCAGCAGCGTGCAGGCACAGAAAATAGAAGAAGTATTGCAGTCTGTAGAGCAGAATAACAAGGAACTGCAGGCGGTCTTTCATTCTACGGAAGCTGCCAAGATGGAAGTGCAGACGCAAAATAACTTGGAAGATCCCAGTGTGGAGTACAGCCCGTTCTTTGCCAAAGGAGTTGACGGAATGGCCAGTTCGGAACTGGTGGTGACACAGGGATTTGATTTCCCGACCTTATATGCGGCACGTAATCGTTCCGGGAAACTGCAGAAAGATGTGCTCGATCGTCAGCAGCAGGCGCTTCGCCGCGATATTCTGCTGCAGACCAAGAATCTGTGTCTCGACTTGATTCGCCTGAATCAGGAACAGGCTTTGCTCATGGAACGGCAGAAAAATGCCGATGCCCTGTTGCAGTTGTTTGAAAAGCGTTTGAAAGAAGGCGATGCGAATGCCTTGGAGGTGAATAAAATCAAGATGGAACGCATGAAGGTGCAGACGGAAGTGGCACAGAACCATGCGGCACATCGTACGGCACTTCAGCAACTGCTGGCGATGAACGGCAACCTTCCGTTGGAGTTTGCAGAAGACCGTTATCCGGCAGTGGAAGCCATTCGTGACTATCATACATTGTACAACGAAGTAATGATGCAGGATGCAGACCTTCAGGCGGCAGATGCGGCTTCCCGTGCGGCTGCGGAACAGGTAAGCGTGAACAAGCAGAACTGGCTGCCCAAGCTGGAGGTCGGTTACCGTCGCAATACGTCGGTAGGTGAGAAAAGCAACGGTTTTCTGGTCGGAGGAAGTTTCCCGATATTCTCTAACCGGAAGAAACTGAAGATTGCCAAGGCACAGGCCTTGAGTGCCAATCTGCAACTGGACAATACCTGCTTGCAGGTGGAAGCAAGAATACAGGGACAATTCAATGAAATGCAGCAGCTTCAGGAAGCAATGCAGGCCTATGATGTGCCTTTGATGCATCATACCCTCCGCTTGCTTTATGATGCCGTGACTGCCGGACAACTTTCGATTATTGACTTCTATGTAGAGGCCGATAACGTGTACGGCAACCTGCAAAGTTATATTACCCTTGAAAACCAGTATCAGAAACTGATGGCAGATATTTATAAAAACCGTCTTTGATAGGTTCTAAAAAAATCCGTCCCCGGTAATTAGCGATAAATTACCGGGGACGATTTGTTAGTCAAGTCAGTTTGTCATTCAAATCTTTTCTAATGGAATATTCAGGGCTTTTGCCACTCCCTTTCCATAATTTTCATCTGCTTTCATGCAGTTCCGTATATGGCGAAGCTTGATTTCTTCCGGAATATCTCCCATAGCTCTTGCCGTATTTTCGAAGAGCACCTGCTGCTGGGTGGGAGTCATCAGTCGGAACAAGTTGCCCGGCTGAGAATAGTAATCCGAATCATCTTCCCGGTAGTCCCATTGGTAAGCGGCTCCATCGAGTTCCAATGGCGGCTCCTTGTATTCCGTCTGGTGCTGCCATTCTCCGTAGCTGTTGGGCGCATATCCTAACGTAGACCCATGGTTCCCGTCCACGCGCATCTGTCCGTCCCGATGATACATGTTCAGGAAAGGACAACGGCTGCGGTTGACCGGAATCTGGTGATGGTTCACTCCCAGTCGGTAGCGCTGTGTATCTCCGTAAGAGAACAGACGTCCTTGCAGCATACGGTCGGGCGAGAAACTGATACCCGGCACCACATTGGCCGGATTGAACGCTGCCTGCTCTACATCTGCAAAGTAGTTTTCCGGATTGCGGTTCAGTTCCATCACGCCCACTTCAATCAACGGATATTCTTTCTGCGACCAGACTTTGGTCAGGTCGAACGGATTGAACGGACAGTTCTTGGCCTGTTCTTCCGTCATTACCTGAATGTACATAGTCCATTTGGGGAAGTCGCCCTTCTCAATGCTTTCATACAAATCGCGCTGGTGGCTTTCACGGTCTTTGGCAATGATGGCTTCTGCTTCTGCATCGGTCAGGTTCTTGATGCCCTGCTGCGTATGCAGGTGGAATTTCACCCAAGTGCGTTTTCCTTCTGCGTTGATAAGTGAGAATGTATGGCTTCCGTAGCCGTGCATGTGGCGGTAAGAGGCCGGAATACCTCGGTCGCTCATGGTGATGGTTACCTGATGCAGTGCTCTTCATTTTCCGGTACATACTGCCTGTCCTGAATTTATACGTGGTAAAAAGAAGGGTGCGATGTGGAGATATGCGTCCTGCCATCTGCAGGCTGCATGCACTCCATTTCTTGTGAGGGTGCTGTCCGACGACGAACCAGCCGCACGTCCAGCATCCGGAGATAAGGAAGTCCGTCTCGTTCAGCTTTTGGGTGTTAAAATCAGAAATGGCACTCAGGCTGACGTTCAACCCTTTTGACCAGAGATACATGGCTATCTCTCGTGCGAAAAAGGCAGTCTTTCCTTTGTGGCTGTAATATAAGACAGTGGCTTTCATCTTATTGGCAACAACATGGTTCTTGGGCAATTTTTGTTCATTGTTTTTGCAGTTTGTGCCGAGACAGTTATTGCCAGCCAGGCACACATTAAACTGATGATTTTTTTCATATAGCGTTTCTTTTTTAACAAAGATAAGCGGGCTGAGAATATTTATTTATATTTGCAAAACTCATTTTTTTTGATAATATCCATAGATAAAAACGATAAGGACATGGAACTGCGTCAATTGAAATACTTTAAGGAGGCCTGCGAACTACAGAACTTTTCAGAGGCTGCGCGTGTGTTGCACATCTCTCAAAGTACCCTTTCACAGCAAATCAAACAGCTGGAAGATGAGTTGGATGTGCTGCTGTTCGACCGCATTGGCAAGCGGGTTGTACCTACGGAGGCCGGGTTGGCTTTTCTGCCTTATGCTGTCAGGGCAATACGCGATGCAGAAAACGGGAAACAGATTATTCGCGACCTGAAAGGTATTGAAACGGGAGTGCTTCATGTAGGAGTGACTTACAGCATGAGTCCGTTATTGATTGCAGCGTTGGGATTATTTTCCAAGACTTATCCCAAAATAAAGGTCAATGTCAGTTTTGGCACTTCCGAAGAGTTGTTGGACAGATTAGAGGCAAATCAGTTGGATTTTGTGTTGTCCTTTAAACCGGAAGGCGTGTCAGAGCATCTGGAAACCATGCCTTTGTTCTCTTCCATGCTCCGCTTTATTGTGCATTGTTCCCATCCGTTGGCCGAATTGTCGTCCATCACCTTGAAGCGGCTTTCTGAAACTCCCCTGATTCTGCCGGGAAAAGGATTTGCCACCCGAAAAAGAGTAGACGACCTGTGCCGGAAGCATCAGTTGGAGTTGACGGTAGGCGTGGAGATGAACGACATGCATACCATCATTCATACCTTGCGTGAAGGATATTGGGGAACTATATTGACGCAGGCGGCTGTACGTGGAGAAGAGAACCTTGTACAAATTCCGATATTGTGTGCCGACAAGCTGACTTCACAAGGTTTTTTGTTCTGGGCACAGGGAGATTACCGTAAGAAATCGGCATTGGCTTTTGCGGATTTTCTCCGAAAAGTGGCAGGAGGAGAAGAGAGAAGCTAAATAATGATAAGATGTAAAAAAGACAGGTCCCTGTTTCTCTTAATCCGTTCTGAATTATTAACTTTGTCGGTCGATAAAAATTAAAACAGAAACACAGCGCTATGCCATTAAATTTACCCGATAAACTGCCCGCAATTGATTTGCTGAAGGAGGAGAATATTTTCGTTATCGATAATTCTCGTGCCAGCTCACAGGATATTCGTCCGCTGAAAATTGTGGTGCTGAACCTGATGCCCATCAAGATTACTACAGAAACCGATTTGATTCGTTTGCTTTCGAACTCTCCTCTTCAGATAGAGGTGAGCCTGATGAAGCTGAAAAGTCATATGTCAAAAAATACGCCGGTGGAACACATGAAAGCTTTCTACCGTGACTTTGAACTGATGAAGAATGAGAAGTTCGACGGAATGATTATTACGGGTGCACCGGTAGAACATCTCGATTTTGAGGATGTAAATTATTGGGATGAAATCACGGAGATTTTCGAATGGACCCGTACGCATGTGACTTCTACTTTTTATATCTGCTGGGCGGCACAGGCGGGATTGTATTATCATTATGGCATTCCGAAATATCCGCTGGAAAAGAAAATGTTCGGAATTTTTGAACATCATATCTGCGACGGATTCCAGCATTTACCTATTTTCCGTGGGTTTGATGATGTGTTTTATGTACCGCACAGCCGTCATACGGAAGTTCGTCGGGAAGACATCGAGAAATGTGAAGGCTTGCAGGTGATTTCGGAATCGGCCAACTCAGGTGTACACATTGTGATGGCTCGCGGCGGACGTGAGTTTTTCGTGACCGGACATTCCGAATATTCTCCTTATACTTTGGACACGGAGTATCGCCGTGACCTGGATAAAGGACTTCCTATTGAAATGCCTCAAAACTATTATCGTGGGGACAATCCGGAGAAAGGACCGCTGGTACGCTGGCGAAGTGTGGCCAACCTCTTGTTCTCCAATTGGTTGAACTATTATGTATATCAGGAAACTCCTTACGACATCAATCAGATAAAATAATGCTCAGACAACGTCCTATCGAACTGCTTGCTCCGGCAAAGAACTTGGAGTGTGGAATGGAAGCCATTAATCATGGTGCCGATGCGGTGTATATTGGTGCACCTCGTTTTGGTGCGCGTGCAGCTGCCGGAAATTCTCTGGAAGACATTGAAGCCCTGGTGCGTTATGCACATTTATATCGGGTGCGTATTTACGTGACTGTCAATACAATTTTGAAAGATGAGGAACTGGCAGAAACGGAGAAAATGATTTGGGATTTGTACCGGATTGGGGTGGATGCCTTGATTGTGCAGGATATGGGGATTACCCGTCTGAATCTTCCTTCGATTCCTTTGCATGCCAGTACGCAGATGGACAACCGCACTCCGCAAAAAGTAAAATTCCTGGCTGAGGCAGGTTTCCGTCAGGTGGTGTTGGCCCGTGAACTGACGCTGGATGAAATTGCAAAGATTCATGCAGCCTGTCCGGAAACACCGCTGGAAGTGTTTGTACACGGAGCCTTGTGCGTAAGCTATAGCGGACAATGTTATGTCAGCCAGGCTTGCTTTGGTCGTAGTGCCAACCGGGGAGAGTGTGCACAGTTCTGTCGCCTGAGTTTTGATATGGTAGATGCCGACGGGAAAACGATTGCCCGTGGCAAACATCTATTGTCCTTGAAAGATATGAACCAGAGCGAGAACCTGGAAGCCTTGCTGGATGCCGGTGCTTCTTCACTGAAAATAGAAGGACGGTTGAAGGATGTGGCTTATGTAAAGAATGTGACGGCTTACTATCGCCAGAAATTGGATGCGATATTCAAACGCCGCAAAGAATATATACGTGCTTCTTCCGGTACGGTCCGCCTGGCCTTTCGTCCGCAATTGGACAAGAGTTTCAGCAGGGGCTTTACCGATTATTTCCTGCACGGACGTACACCGGATATTTTCTCCTTTCATACGCCGAAGTCGTTAGGTGAGGAAATGGGAGTGGTGAAGGAAGTACGCGGCAACTATTTTACCGTGGCAGGTGTCAAACCTTTTAGTAACGGTGACGGACTTTGTTATCTGGATGAGGCGGGAAAACTGCATGGATTCCGGGTAAATCGCGTAGAAAACAATAAACTTTATCCGCAGGAAATGCCACGCCTTCGACCGAAGACCAAGCTTTACCGTAACTTTGACCAGGAGTTTGAGCGGGTGATGCAGAAAAAATCGGCAGAGCGGAAGATAGCCGTGGCCATGGCATTGGAAGAAAATAATTTCGGATTTACACTGACTTTGGCCGATGAGGACGATAATAGCATCAGCGTGACATTGCCGTACGACAAAGCACCAGCGCGTACACCCCAGGCTGAAAACCTGAGAAATCAGTTGGGCAAGTTGGGAAATACGCCTTTTGAACTGGAACGCTTGGATATTTCTTTATCGGGCGACTGGTTTATTCCTTCGTCAGTGCTGGCGGATTTACGTCGTACGGCAGTAGAGAAACTGCTGGAGGCTCGTCGCATCAACTATCCACAGGAAAGAGTCCGTTTCCCGAAAACAGTTCATGCTTTTCCGGCAGGCGAACTGACTTATTTAGGAAATGTGATGAACGGCAAGGCACAGGCTTTCTACCATGACCATGGAGTGAAGCGCGTGGAGCCGGCTTTTGAAAAGGAAGCACAGACCGATGCGGTGTTGATGTTCTGCAAGCATTGCCTGCGTTATAGCATGGGATGGTGTCCGGTGCATCATAAGGTGAAGTCGTCTTATCGTGAGCCGTATTATTTGGTAAGTACGGACGGACGACGTTTCCGCCTTGACTTTGACTGTAAGGTTTGTCAGATGAAAGTCTCATTGGATAATCGGGCATCTTCATGAAGCACTTACAATATTTTCTGGGCATACTCTTTCTGTTGCTGTGTATGACGGCCTGTCATTACCGCACCACCTTGTCTTCGGCTGTAAAGAATGGGCCGGAAGACTCGGTTGCCGTGTCGGTACAGAAAGAACGCCCGTATGCACTGAACAGCAATTTTCGTGTGACAGCAGATACACTCTGGTTGCGTCTGCTTCCGTTGCTCGACTCTATTCCGGTAAGGGAAGGAGATGAACTGGTGGTAGCAGAAATATCGCTGCGCACGGAAATGCAGGATGACTCTGTGTGGGTGAAGGTGGCACGTGACCAGGAAACTATAGGCTGGATTCCGGAACATCAGCTTTTGACGCACATTGTCCCTATAGACCCGATATCACGCTGTATCCACTTGTTCAGCAATTCACACACTTTACCGTTCTTTCTGGTATTGGCAGTGTTCTTTCTTTGCTTTGTGTACCGTGCCGTACGACGCAAGCAGATAAAGCTCATTTGGCTGAACGACATAGACAGTGTGTTCCCTATTACGTTGTCGTGGTTGCTTGTGGCAGCTGCCACACTTTATAACAGCATGCAGCATTTTGTGCCGGAAACCTGGGAACGGTATTATTATGATCCGTCCCTGAATCCGTTCGACCTGCCTTTTGTGTTAGGACTGTTTGTGCTCAGTGTATTCTTCATTTTGCTGTTAGGAGTCGCTTTGCTGGATGATTTGTTTCATCAAACCTCTTTTGAAGTAGCCTTCTTCTATCTGCTGGGACTGGCTTCCTATTGCATATTTCTTTATATCTTCTTTACTTATTTATGGGTATACCTGGCTTATGTGGGCTTTATCGGATATACCTTGTGGTGTATTCGCCAGCTCCGGAAATCGCACGGTTATCCATACGCCTGTGGTTCTTGTGGCGCAAAAATGAGATCGAAAGGCATTTGCCCGCACTGTGGCGCATTGAATGAGTAAGAATCGGCAGAATTTTGTAATTTTGCATTTTCCAAAATCAAAAATCTTAAAACGTACCAAATATGATTAGTATAGATGGACTGACCGTAGAATTCGGAGGGACCACCTTGTTCAGTGACCTGAACTTTCAGATTAATGAGAAAGACCGTATTGCCCTGATGGGTAAAAATGGAGCCGGAAAATCGACGCTTCTTAAAATTTTGGCAGGCGTTCGGCAGCCCACCCGTGGAAAGGTGACAGCACCGAAGGACTGTGTGATTGCTTATCTGCCTCAGCACCTGATGACGGAGGATGGTCGTACGGTGTTTGAAGAAGCCTCTCAAGCCTTTGCCCATTTGAAAGAAATGGAAGAAGAGATAGAGCGGATGAATAACGAACTGGCTACTCGTACGGATTATGAGAGTGACTCCTATATGGCTTTAATCGAGAAAGTGGCAGCCATGAGCGAGAAGTTCTATGCCATCGACATGACGCATTTTGAAGAAGATGTGGAGAAGGCCTTGCTGGGATTGGGATTCTTGCGGGAAGACTTTAACCGTCCGACCAGTGATTTCAGCGGAGGATGGCGCATGCGTATCGAGCTGGCCAAGCTGTTGCTACAGAATCCGGACGTTCTTTTGCTGGACGAGCCTACCAACCACCTGGACATCGAATCTATCCAGTGGCTGGAAGATTTTCTGATTAACAGCGCCAAGGCAGTGGTAGTCATTAGTCATGACCGTAAGTTTGTCGATAATATTACCACACGTACCATCGAAGTGACGATGGGGCGTATCTATGATTATAAGGTGAACTATTCTCAGTATCTTGTATTGCGGAAGGAACGCCGTGAGCAACAGATGAAGCAGTATGAGGAACAGCAGAAAATGATTCAGGAAACCAAGGACTTTATCGAACGCTTCAAGGGAACATACAGCAAGACGCTTCAGGTACAGAGCCGTGTAAAAATGTTGGAGAAACTGGAGCTGATAGAGGTGGACGAAGAAGATACCTCGGCCTTGCGTTTGAAGTTTCCTCCCTCTCCGCGTAGTGGAAACTATCCGGTTATCATGGAAGGAGTCGGTAAAACATACGGCGATTATGTAGTCTTCAAAAATGCCAATCTGACCATTGAGAGAGGAGATAAGGTGGCATTCGTCGGAAAGAACGGAGAAGGAAAGTCTACTTTGGTGAAATGCATCATGAATGAAATAGACCATGAAGGTACGCTGACGCTGGGACATAACGTACAAATCGGATACTTTGCACAGAACCAGGCATCCTTGCTGGATGAAAATCTGACGGTGTTTCAGACCATTGACGATGTGGCCAAAGGTGAAATCCGTAATAAAATCAGAGACCTGCTGGGAGCATTCATGTTCGGTAGTCCGGAGGCTTCCATGAAAAAGGTAAAAGTGTTGTCGGGGGGAGAACGTACCCGTCTGGCGATGATAAAGCTTTTGCTGGAGCCGGTCAACCTGTTGATTTTGGACGAGCCGACCAATCACCTGGACATGAAAACGAAGGACATTCTGAAGCAGGCGCTGGTAGATTTCGACGGTACGCTGATTGTCGTATCTCACGACCGTGACTTCCTGGACGGGCTTGTGACGAAAGTATATGAGTTCGGAAACCAGCGTGTGAAAGAACATTTGTGTGGTATTTATGAGTTCCTGGAGACGAAAAAAATGGAGAATTTGCAGGAACTGGAGCGTAAAAATGCCTGAAATCACCCTTTTTTAGAGAAAAAACAGGATTTTGAGAAAAAAAGTTCTCAAATGTTTTGCAGGTTTAAAATAAGTTGCTACCTTTGCACTCGCAATCGGGAAATGACCGATGCGACAAAGGATTGATTCGCTAGCTCAGCAGGTAGAGCACAACACTTTTAATGTTGGGGTCCTGGGTTCGAGCCCCAGGCGGATCACCAAAGAATCAGAGAGTTACACTAAAGTAACTCTCTTTTTTTATGCCTAAATTGCGTTGGTTTACATGGTTCAGTTAAACCGAGAGTTAAACCAAGAATGGAAGCAACTGTTAATGTAACGTGTTACAAATCAAAGGTTTTAAAGAATGGAGAATCACCGCTTATGGTGAGAATCTGTAAGAATGGAAAGAAGAAGTACAAGAGTGTGGGCATCTCCGTCAATCCTGTGCATTGGGACTTCAAGAAGAACCTACCCAAGCCTAAATGCCCCAACTATGAAGCATTACTCATTCTCATAAACGAGAAGATTAGTGAAATCCAACGAATCATCTTGGATAAAAAAGTTAATAACGCGGAGTATACTGCCACAACCCTACTTCAAGCCACAGACACCCAGCAATCCAAGCACCCAGTATCTGTTGGGGAAGAATTTCAAAACTATATCCAAGCACTCAAAGACGAGCATAGGCTAAGATATGCAGGAATGTTTGAAGTGTCCTATTCGTCTTTTGTAAAGTTCAACAAGCATCTTGACATGCCATTCTCTGATATTGATGTTGCTTGGCTAAAGAGATATGAGCAGTGGATGAAGTCAAACCATTATGCCATTAACACGATAGGTACACGACTTAGGCACTTGCGTGCAGTGTTCAACAGGGCTATTGAATCCAAGCAGACTACCGCCTACCCATTCAATTCCTACAAACTGTCAAAGGTAAACCAGCAGACAGCCAAGAGAGCTATATCCAAACAGGACATTCAAAAAATTATCAATTATAAAGGCAAGTCTGACATGGAGTGCTTAGCGATAGACCTGTTCACATTCTCCTATTTCACAGCTGGAATCAACTTTATTGATATGGCTATGTTGGAACGGAGCAACATTGTGGACGGTCAGCTTATCTATTACAGGAAGAAGACCAAGAAGCAAATCATTATCCCCTTGCAGGATAAGGCTGTTGAGATTGTAAGGAAGTACAATAACGCACATTCACCCTATCTGTTTCCCATTCTCTCACCATTCCATAAGACAGAGGTACAAGTAGCAAACAGGCTACATAAGGTGTTAGCCAAAGTAAACAACCATTTAAAAGAGATTGGAGAGAAGTTAAAGCTGCCATTGCCACTTACAACCTATGTTGCGCGGCACTCATATGCGACAGTCCTTAAACGTGCAGGAGTTTCAACAGCCATTATAAGCGAATCTTTAGGGCATAGCTCTGAAAAGATTACACAAACTTACCTTGACAGTTTTGATAATGAACAAATAGGCAATGCCATGAAGAATTTACTCTAAGCCAATAATTCCCCACTTGTAGCAATGCAGGTGGGGATTATTTTTTAATTTTGTGCAGAATTGAAGCAGGAAGTACTTATGGAAGATAACCAGAACATAGAAGAACAGAATATTCTCCCCAAGATGGAAAGAAGATTGTTAACTGAAATGGAGCAAAGCATGGAAGATGATTTCAAACGTGAATATCAGCAGGAAGATGTTGCATCCATTCTTGACAGCATAGAATATATCAGAATCTATTGCAGGAACTTCCCTCTATTTAATGGGGACGATTACCAGCCACTTCAAGCACCATTCGCATACTATCGTAGTCGTAACACATATCTAAAGGAGCTGCCATTTACAGAAGATGAGTTCTATAATTTCACACTGATACAAGTGGCTCTCAACAAATTGGAGCTACAACCCCAACCAACCTTTGAGTTCATAGCATTCTTATACCACATCATCAAAGTGTGGAGTGAGAACCAAATAACCACAGGGATTAGCAAGGTAAACAATATTCTCTCCATCTTAGAGGAACAGCCCAATACCAAACTAAAAATGAACATCAAAGTAGATGGCAAGAACTTTGAGTTCGAGAACTCCTGGTTCATTCACTCCATGCTTGAATTTTATTCTTCCCATGAACAGGTTTCACACTATTTTGTGGAGCGAGAGAATAAAAGAGTACGAGAGCGCACTATCCAATATTCTTTGGTCAAGACATTGCTGGATTATCTTCCCATCAAAGTAAAGAAGCCAGAGGATGTAAAATTTGTACAAGCAGAAAGAGACTTAGCCCTATGCACCTTATATCTCTGCAAATTGCTCATGGGAGCCCCTGCATATGTCTGCACTAAAGACAATAACATTACATTCGACAGCTTGATGAGGGCTTTCAAAGACTTCAACATTACGCTTAATCAAATGTTAACTTAATGATATTCAGTAGAGAAACTTTTGATTGATAAAACTTACTCTTATATACTTCACTTAATGGATATATCTTTGCACCGCTTTCAGAAAGCTGACAGGCACGTTGCCACAGACTAATCACTGAAAGCCCCAAAGACATGAAGAACTTAAATTTATTGTTCATCGAAGGTAACCGCACTAAAATTGACAATTCTAACGTAGTTGAATCTTACAACAAGATTAAGGCATGGGGATTCATTGAAACAATGCCTATTGAATACTTCCCAATGGAAGAAGCTAAGGATAAATTAGGCGGTAGAAAGTTGTACAAACCTACTATTGCTCGCAAGAAAGGAGAGGGCTCTGCTACTATCAGCAATTTCGAGATTAAAATGGTTGAAGTACAGGAAGCAGACTATGACAAGTACGACGGTGTTTGTGGCGATGGTCAGCATAGAACAATAGCCCTCATGTTTGATGAATTGAAAGATGTTACAGCTACTTATCAGCCAGTAAAACTCTCTAAAGAGAATATGGATATATTGGCTTACATATCAATACGTAACAATGGCAGGAAATGGTCTAATGATGATTTTTATGCTTCCAATATTTCAACAGGAGATACTAATGCAGACTATATCCTTAATAAAAGGAAAGAAGGCTATATTCCTGCATTCCTTTTCAACGTTTATACTCTTGGAACATCCAATCTGACAGCAGCACAAATAAAGTCAATCCAACAAGGATATAAGAAACTCTCTGACTTTAGTAAAGTCCAAATCAGCAAAGACACACAAGATAAGGGAGATAGAATCTTAGCGGCATTGAAATCTAACAGCTTTATCTCTGATGATAGGTTTACTGGACGTTTTGGAGCAGGATTGAAAGCATTCTTTACTGAATGTAAGGATATAGAAATGGTTGTAAACACTATCAACCTCATCAATAAAGAGAATTGGAATAAGTACTTCACTCCTGTCGCAGGTCAGAGCATGGAAGCCAAATCCTACAAGGAGGCTCTGCTTAAATTGGCAGAACAAGTAAAGGAATGACATTTCAGACAGCCCATGTGACAGGTGGGCTTCTCTACTCCAAATTCTTGGGTTTGGCATTTCAGCCTTATAGAACTATCTCAAATTATCCATTATATGAACTTTAGACATATCTAAGATTCTATAATTGGGGTTACAGCTAACAGATTTTTAAAAGCCAACAATATATGATAACCAAGTTAGATATTCAAGAGAAAGATGGATTCCTTATCATGAAGGACTTCCCTATGAACTGCATCTTTAATAAGGTCAAGACTGGTTGCGGTGCTACGACCATAGCACTTACCAATAACGAGAATTATATCATCGCTGTTCCAACCACAGAACTGATAGAGAACAAATGCTATCCAACTAAAGATGCAGATGGTAATGTGAAGTTTTGGAAGAAGCATGAACGCAGAGCAGGATTAAGTCCTGTTGTTAATAACCTGTTTGGCTTATATGGAAATTTCACTTTAGAGCTAAAGAAGAAATTAAAGGACTACTTATCTTCTGTTGGAGTAAAGAAGATTATCTGCACCTATGACAAGATAGACAAGTTGATGGAGTTTATCAATCCTAAAGACTTCAAACTGACGATTGACGAATACCATAACTTCCTTAAACAATACTCATTCAGAGATAAGGCTATTAATGGAGTGTTGGCTCACTTTAAAGAGTTCAAATCCTATTGTTTCTTGTCAGCTACTCCTATTCCAAACAATTTGAAGCCAGCAATCTTCAATGACATTCCAGAATACATGGCTGATTGGAATACAACAGACGATATTACTGTTTATCCTTACCATACAGACAAGCCTTATATGGTAGCAGCAAAGTTTATCAAAACCTATCAGACCAAAGGTTGTTTGAATGTGAATGGCATAGAGAGCAAGGAAGCATACTTCTTCATCAACAGCGTTACTGAAATCAAAGCCATACTTAAACAGACGCAATTAACAGAGGATGATTATAGAATTATCTGTGCTGACAATCCTAAGAACAGAAGAACCTTAGAAGAATATACTATATCAAGTTCTGCTGACGTTCCCAAGAAGTTCAACTTCATTACTTCCAAATCATTTGAGGGTGTGGACTTCCATTCTGAAACAGGATTATGCTTTGTTGTCAGCAATGTTCAGAACAGACACACATTGGTCAGCATTGATATGGATATACCTCAAATTGTAGGAAGAATCAGAACCAAGTCCAATCCATTTAGAAATAAAGTAGTCCATATCTTCAACACTAAAGCTACTGACCATTACACAACATTTGAAGAGATGGAGCAGATTGTGGATAAGGAAGTAAAGGCAGCACAAGAAAGGGCTGATATGCTTAATAATACCAAACTATCAGAAGCGGCAACCAAGCAACAGATTAATGAGATTAAGAAAGTTGGGATTGAATCTTACCTATCTTATCAAGAGAATAAATTTGTCGTTAATGATATGGTAGCCAAGTTACAGCTTTACAGCTATTATATTGCTACTGTGGTTTACCAATCAGACAAATCATTAAGAGAAACTTATGCCCAATCTGGAATAGTAACTACTAAAGGTAAATGGCATATCGCACCAGAGAAGTTTGTCAAGGAATTAATTGTAAAGCCAACTTTCAGAGAACTACACAAACGATATTGTGAAATCAAAGCGAACCCAATGACATTTGACTTGCAAACCATTGATATAGAACATGAATACCCTATTTTAGGCAGGGCTTACCGCCAACTTGGAGTGAAAGAATTAAAGCGATTGCGAACCATCAAATCCATCCAAGAGGCTTTAGGTGAAGCATAAACCTATCTCATAAGATGATTACATAAGTTTATAGTGTAACGAGCGAGGAGGTACACTACATTATTATCCCCCCTCATAGCTCTAAATAAAAAAGAATGCTTTAGAAATGTAGTCCAACGGCTGACAGGAATAAGCATTCTTATTAATCTAAGAACAGGCACGATGCACTATTGCCATAGCCAACCATTAATTTACTAATGCTCCTCATTTCCTTTGAAAGAATCTTTAGGGAAAGACATAGGACAGCCTAAGATACAAGCGAAGAAATTCACTTGTGTTTTAGGCTCGTTCCTATTAAATCCATTCAATCAATAACCATTTAATTCAATTTCATTATGAGAGATTTAGTAATTATGCCAGCTATGGCACAGCGTAGAGAATCATTAAACATGGGTGAGTTTGCAGAAGAAGCAATCATTGTGGAAGAAGTAACAGCACCCAAGAGAGTAAACCATTTCATTGAAGCCAACACGCAGGAAGTAACCTTACAGCACTTACAGCAAGACTGCATCATTCCAAGTTTTGCATCAATGGAGGAAACCATAAGCCACCAATCCTTTATAGGTGCAGTAGTAGATGCAGCTAAGGATTACTTTCATGGAGAACAGTTTGATATGCCAGAGATTAGAATCTCACACCCTATCAATGGCAGAATACCAAGTGCATTAGGTAAGAAAGCATCTGAATTGACAGACGAAGAGAAAACTTTGTTCTATCAGAGAATGTGTTTCTGTTTTGAAATTCCATCCATTGTACATGATGAATACGGTAATCGTTTAGCGTTATCCATTGGTGGAGTGAGAGCATATAACGAGATTAACCTATACAGTAAGAAGTCTGTTGAGAGATTTAAAATCTTCATAGGCTTTCGTAATCGTGTGTGCTCAAATTTAATGCTTACTACTGACGGCTTGCAGGATAAGATAGAAGTCCTAAGCGTACAGGAACTATATGCAGCAGCATTGAATCTGTTCCATGCTTACAACCCATCCAAAGACCTGCATCTGTTAAGGACACTTGGGCAGATGTCAATCTCAACGAGTGAGTTCTGCCAGATAATAGGCAGGATGAGATTATATCAAGCTCTTACACCCAACCAACAGAAACGCTTACCTCGTCTATTGTTGGGAGACAGTCAAATTAATGCAGCTTGTAGAGCATTCGTTTCTGATGTGAATTTCAAGAGTACTGGGGACAGCATTACAGGCTGGCAGCTCTTAAACCTGCTCAATGGTTCTGTAAAGTCAAGTTACATTGATAACTTCTTGGAGAGGAATCTTAACTGTACAGAGTTTGTACAAGGCATTCAACGTGCCAAATTAGGAGATAGTGAATACGCTTGGTTCTTGGGCTGAGTGGATTGTTGATTGAGAGAGGAAGGGACATCATTAAGTTGGTGTCCTTTCTTTATTTCTACCAACTTATTAAACATTGTACATTATGGATATAGATTATACTGTGGGTGAAGTGGAACTGTCCTACAAACCCAAATTCAAGAAGCTGCATAAGGTAGCCAGTTCAGAGGATGCTTATAGATACTTACTTCTACCTATAAGGAGGGAACTATCTGTTACAAAGAATATTTTAAAGTTTTGTTTCTAAACCAAGCCAGCCAAATTTTAGGTTACACTCTCATTTCAGAGGGAGGAATTACTGAAACTTGTGCTGATGTCAGAGTAATTCTACAAGCTGCATTACTCACCAACTCAGTAGCCATTATTCTTGCACATAATCACCCAAGTGGTAGCATGAAACCAAGTAGACAGGATATAGAGATTACTAAACAGGTCAA
>ERZ780225.133-NODE-133-length-21187-cov-2.13742_pt1 | contig 21187 bp, 16 predicted proteins | sample MGYA00511166_ERZ780225 | MGnify/ENA primary metagenome ERZ780225 (study PRJEB29588, sample SAMEA2154920) | human gut metagenome | biome: human gut; feature: human-associated habitat; material: faeces | place: Denmark | collected 2008/2010 ...
AAGGCCGGAGGGAAAATCCAGAAAGTGGTCTGGACACTTTCTTTGCAGGACGGTACTCCGCTCACGAATAAGTCGACCGAAACACGTACGGAGATAGAGCGACGTATCGGTCTCACCTTTGAGCAGTTCTGCCGGACTACGCTGTTGGCACAGGGAGAGTTTACCAAGTTTCTGAAAAGCAAGGAGGAGGAAAAATCGAATATCCTGGAGAAACTGACGGGCACGGAAATCTATTCGCGCATCAGTCGGGAAATCTACGTGATGAAGACCGAAAAGGAGGCGGAGTTGCAGGAACTGAAGGCGCAGACAGGCGGCATTGTGTTGTTGACTGACGAGGAACTGGCCGCGCTTCAGGCGGAACAGCGCCAGGTGACAGAAGAGACTGCCACGCTCCGCACACAGTTGAAGCAGGAGCAGGACCTTCGGAAATGGATGACTGATGAACAGAAGTTGGCGCATGATCTGGAGGAGACCGGAAAGGCGCTTCAGGCCCTGACGGAACGGGTGGAATCGGAAGATTACAAGCGTAATAAGTCGTTGCTGGATGACTGGGACCGTACGGCTGATGTGCGTTTTCAATGGACAGAACAGGCGGCCTTGCAGCAGCGTATCCGTACGTCGGAAAAAGAACTGGAACAACTGAAAGAGAAGTATCGTTCGCTGAGTGCCAGCCTGGGTCAACTGGAGCGTATGCAGGTGCAGTGCCGGGAACAGTGGGCGGCGTGCGAGACGTATCTTTCCAGTGTGCAGGAAAAGGTGCCGGTGTACGAATCGTTGCAATCGCTTTCGGCTTTATCCGATCAGATTCAGCGCGCGCTCCAGCAGTCGGAAGATTACCGGAAAGAAAAGGCCCACAAGGCCGCAATCCATCAGAAAACGCTGGAAGTCCGCCAGGGAGCTACGGCATCGTATGAACAGGCCCAAAAGGTAGCGGAAGAAAAGCAGCAGGAGGTGGCAGCGTGCCGCACGCAGTTAGAGGATTTGCAAGTGGAGGAACTCCGGCAGAAGAAGCAGGAAGCAGATGCCCGGCTGGACGGATGGAAGAAATTGCGGGAGGCACTTTCTGTCCGTGCAGAAAAGGAACAGGCCTGGCTGGATGTGCAGAAGAACCGGAAAACCTTGCAGGACGATTGCCGGCAGCAGCAACAGACAGTAGCGCAACTGAAAGCGCAGGCTGAGGTCTGTCGTAAGGAAAAGGAAGAAGTGCAGCAGGTGTACGACAAGCAGCGGATGTCGTGCGAGGACTGGGCACGCGAAGCCCGCGCACGTCTGTCAAAAGGCGATGTGTGTCCGGTTTGTGGCAAGGAGGTAGGTGATGACTTGAAGAGCGAGGCTCATTTTGTGTCGTTGCTGGAACCGGTCCGTGCGTTGCTGGAAGAAAAGGCACGTCGGGCGGAGGAAGTCTTGACCTCACTGGCACGGGCGGAAGCGGAGGTTCGCTCCCTGATGCGACTGGAAGAAATGGAGGCGAAGAAGGAGACTATTGCAAAAGAAGCTTATTCTCTGGCGGAAAAGGCCGTGGCAGATATGCCGCTTTATGCCACCGTGAAAGAAGCGGACGAGGTCGTATCTCAGGTAGAGCAAGCCTTGTCGGCGCAGCTGGAAGTATGCGACCGGCTGGAAGCGCAGTGGAAACAAGCCGAGGAAGGACAGCAACGCCTGAACCGTCTGACGAAGGAACGGGAGGAACTGACCACTGCCAGCGAGCAATGGCATCGGAAGGTTGAGGAAGCCGACAAAGCCGTGTCCCGTTTGGAAACCGAGCTGCGTATGCTGGAAGAGGCACTTTCGCGTGAGGCACTGACCGTTTCCCAGTGCGTGGAGAAAGGAGAGACCTTGATTGTCTTTACGCCTTGGCAAGAAGCTTGGAAGACCGACCGCGAAAACTTCATTACCGCCTTGAAGAAAGAAACTGACCGGTATGTGGAACAGCAGACAAGGAGAGAGCAACTCTCGCACAGGGTAGAGTCGCTGGCTTCCCAAGTGGAGCAGGTGCAGTCCGTCCGTCAGGCTATCTTGTCGGAACTTCCGGCCTGGGAGCAGGAGACGGCAGAGACGATACCCGACGGGCCGTGTCCAGAAGGGCTTTCGGGACAATGGAACGCGCTGAACACTTCCGTGCTTTCTGTCTGCCATGCCATAAAGACATCGCAAAAGTTGAGGGAGGAAAAAAGAGCCGGAGTGGAAGCTTTTCTTGTCGGTCATCCTGAGATTTCCCGTGAGTATTTGGAGAAACTGGCCGGACTGGAAGTGGAAAAGGTGAACATGGCGCGCCGTACCTTGCAGAAACTGGACAACGACCTGACGAGCCGCCGGGCAGAAATGGAACGGGTCGGTCGGGAACTGGCGCAGCATCGGGCACAGCGTCCGTCGGAAACCGAAGGGATGACGCTGGCAGCCGTAGAGGAAACCATTTCCCGACTGGAAGAACAGCAGACCGGGAAGTTGGCTCGTTTGGGAGCCATTGCGCAGATGCTGGCACATCACGAAGAGTGCCTGCGACGTATCCGGAAGGTGAAGGAGCAGATAGAAGTGAAGCAAAAGGAGGTGGACAACTGGGCGGGAGTGGCTGCCTTGTTCGGCAGTGCCGACGGTAAGAAGTTCCGTAACATTGCCCAAAGCTACGTGCTTCGCCAGTTGCTGGCTGGTGCCAATCATTACTTGAGCCGGCTGACCGACCGTTACCGTATGGAGTGTCCGCCGGGTGGACTTACCATTCTGTTGCGCGATGAATATCAGGGCGGGGTGAAACGTCCCACGTCCACCATTTCAGGTGGAGAGAGCTTCCTGGTGTCACTGGCCTTGGCATTGGGATTGTCCTCGCTCAACCGGAAAAGTCTTTCGGTGGATGTGCTGTTTATCGACGAAGGTTTCGGTACACTGGACAGCGATTACCTGAACACGGTGATGGAAGCCCTTGAGAAGTTGCACCAGATAGGAGGCAAGAAGGTAGGCATCATCAGTCACGTGGAAGCCCTGCGCGAGCGCATTGCCACCCAGATTCATGTGGAGCGGGTAAACCATACGCTAAGCCGGGTGGAGGTTGTCAATACGATGGGAAATATGTAAATTGCGAGTTTTATAAATAATTGATTTTTAGTAGATTAAAATTTGAATAAAAAACGCCTTTGCGTTTGAACTAAAACGCAAGGACATTTCAGATGAAACGCAAGTACGTTTGAAGTAAAACGCACTTACGTTTTGTTTCAAACGTACTTACGTTTTTTCAGGTAATAGGGGATAACTTTTTTTTATGACAAAAATCCAGATAGATATCGTACTTTTGTGTCACGAAACTAAAAACATTATGATTATGTACAAATCTATTCTTCGTCCCTGGTTGTTCCGTATGGATGCCGAGAAAATTCACGGTCAGATTGTTGCTTTACTTCATGTTTATCGTCATTTTCCACCGGTGAAATGTCTTCTTCGTGCATTTTATCGTCCGAAGGCAACTCCGTTTCAATGGCGGAATCTGACTTTTGCCAATCGGGTGGGACTGTCGGCCGGATTCGACAAAGAGGCGAATTGCTTTGACGAGCTGAGTGATTTGGGTTTTGGTTTTCTGGAAGTGGGAACCGTTACTCCGGAAAAAGTAACAGGTAATCCTTTCCCCCGAATCTTCCGTTTGCCGGAGGATCATGCGTTGATTTCACGCACGGGCTTCAATAATCCCGGAAAAGAGGTGGTCCTGAAAAATCTGCAACGGAAACGGGAAGGAAAATACATTCTGGGAGTGAATATCAATACCAATACTCCGACCGATGCGGAGCGGGCCGTGACAGACATTACAGATTTGTACGAGACTTTCAGTTCGTATGCGGATTATTATACGATAAACTGGGGCAGCATGACGCCTGAAATTCTGGCTGACGTGCTGACGGCACTCGAGAGCTACAAACAGCGTTTCCACAGACCGGTCTTCCTGAAGTTGCCTGCCGATGTGCCGGTGGAGAAACTGGATGCGGTGATTGAATTTGCAAAGGTGCATCATATTGACGGTTTCATTGCTACGGGACCTACACAGGACCGTTCGCTTCTGATTCATTCCGCACAGACTGAAGTGGAACGGGTAGGAGCCGGAGGCATCAGCGGACTTCCGGTCATTCATAAGTCTTTGGAGGTGATGAAACATTTGTCGGCACATGCTCCCAAGGATATGTTGTTGATTGGTGCAGGAGGTGTGATGACACCGTTCGAGGCAAAGGCTATGCGGAATGCGGGAGCTCACCTCGTACAGGTGTATTCCGCTTTCATCTATGAAGGTCCTGGTGTGGTAAAACGTATTGCCGAGAAAATATAAGCAGTGGCGTACATGTTGTATAAATGATGGTGGCCGACCTGTAAGATATAATCTTATGGGTCGGTTTTAATTTTATAGGGAGGTTTCAGGGTTGTCTTCAAATTCTTTGTGATTTTTGGGTAGGAATCGCATGTTATATGTCTGCAAAATTGGGCTGGGTGTCATATTTATTACGCCTGAATTTGAAATAATGTCTTTTTTTTGCAAAAAAGTATATTATATGATGCTATCCAAACGACAAAAAATGATAACGGCTCTCATTGCAGGAGTGGTGGCAGGCGGTGGACTGTACTTCCTTTACCTCTTGAGAGCACATACGTATCTCACCGACGAGCCTTCGGCTTGTGTGAATTGCCACATCATGTCACCTTATTATGCCACTTGGATGCACAGCTCTCATTCGCGAAATGCGACGTGTAACGACTGCCATGTGCCACATGAGAATTTTGTGAAGAAGTGGACGTTCAAAGGGATGGACGGCATGAAGCACGTGGCTGCTTTTCTAACCAGTTCGGAGCCTCAGGTCATTCAGGCACATCCGGCCAGTTCACAGGTCATCATGAACAATTGTATCCGCTGTCATGAACAGTTGAATACGGAACTGGTAAAGACCGGCCGCATAGACTATATGATGTCGGAAGTGGGAAAGGGAAAAGCCTGCTGGGATTGCCACCGCGATGTGCCCCATGGAGGAAAGAACAGTCTGTCGTCCACACCGGCGGCCATTGTGCCACTGCCGGATTCACCAGTTCCGGAATGGTTGAGAAAGATGAAAGAATAATTTAAAACTCGTATAGTATGATTCATAATTTTAAATCTTGGCAGGGATGGCTGTTGTTTGGTGCATCAATGGCCGTCGTGTTTTGTTTAGGACTTGCCGTGTCTGCGTTGTCAGAGCGCAGGGCCGAAGTGGCAAGCATATTTAATAACCGGAAGAATCCGATGAAAGGGATTGTGGCTCAGAACGAGAAATTCCAGGGAGATTTCCCGAGAGAATATCAGACTTGGACTGAAACTGCCCGCACAGATTTTGAAAGTGAATTCAACGGAAATGTGCAGGTGGATGTGCTGGCACAGCGGCCGGAGATGGTGATTCTTTGGGCAGGCTATGCCTTTTCAAAAGACTATGCCACTCCTCGTGGCCACATGCATGCCATTGAAGACATTCGTGCCACGTTGCGAACAGGAGCACCTCAGGGTGAAAAAGACGGCCCTCAGCCCTCTACTTGCTGGACCTGCAAGAGTCCTGATGTACCGCGCATGATGCAGGAGATAGGGGTAGATTCATTCTACAATAACAAGTGGGCTGCTTTCGGCAATGAGATTGTGAATCCGATAGGCTGTTCAGATTGTCATGATTCAGAAACAATGGATTTGCATATTAGCCGTCCGGCCCTGATTGAAGCTTTTGCCCGTCAGGGAAAAGACATCACAAAAGCCACTCCTCAGGAAATGCGCTCGCTGGTGTGTGCACAGTGTCATGTGGAATATTACTTTAAAGGAGACGGCAAGTACCTCACTTTCCCATGGGACAAGGGCATGACGGTAGAGGCCATCGAGCAATATTACGATGAAGCCGGCTTTTCTGACTATACGCATGCTTTGAGCCGTACACCGATTCTCAAGGCACAGCATCCTGACTATGAAATTTCGCAGATGGGCATTCACGGACAGAGAGGAGTATCGTGTGCCGATTGTCACATGCCGTATAAGAGTGAGGGAGGAATGAAATTCAGTGACCATCACATCCAGAGTCCGCTTGCCATGATAGACCGTACGTGTCAGGTGTGTCATCGTGAAAGTGAAGAAACATTGCGCAATAACGTGTATGAACGTCAGCGTAAGGCCAATGAGATCAGAACCCGTCTGGAAAAAGAACTAGCTTCGGCACATATCGAAGCTAAATTCGCCTGGGATAAGGGAGCGACAGAGAATGAAATGCAACCGGTATTGAAACTGCTGCGTGAAGCTCAGTGGCGCTGGGATTTTGGAGTAGCTTCTCATGGAGCTGCTTTCCATGCACCTCAGGAAATTCAGCGAATCCTGTCGCATGGACTGGACAGAGCACTGCAGGCCCGTCTTTCTCTTGTCCGTATTCTGGCTAAGCACGGTTACACGGAGAGTGTGCCGATGCCGGATATTTCTACCAAAGAGAAAGCGCAGGAGTTCATAGGTCTGGACATCCCGGCTGAAAAAGCTGCTAAAGAACGTTTCTTGAATGAAACGGTTCCGAACTGGTTGAAAGAAGCAAAACTGAAGGAACGTATCATTTAAGTGTTATGTGGAAAAATACTTGGGGGATAAAAGAAGGAATAATGACCTGTGCGGGATTGCTCGTCATAGGTCTTATTCTTCATTTGATGACGGGTGGAGTAGACTGGAACAGCTTTTCCTGGCCATTGAATTTGTGTGTGGCAGTGGCTTACCTGGTGGGGCTGGTGGCATTGTATTCTTTGCGGAAAAAGCTTTATTTCGTGCGCTGGGCCATGTCGTACAAAGCGGCGATTCCTTCGCTGGCAGCTGTGTCGGTCCTTACATTCTGTATGGGTATGATTAAGCAGGTCCCGGGACATGTACCTGCTGAGGGTATTTCCATGTTTAACCGCATGATTTCATGGTGGCCTTTTGTGTTGGAGTATTTTTGGATGACGTCCATCGTAGGACTGGTATCGCTCAAGCACCTATTTTCATTTCGGTTTCAGAAGATACCGTTTCTGCTGAATCATTTTGGGTTATTCGTGGCGTTGGTATCTGCTACACTGGGTAGTGCCGATATGAAACGGTTGACGATGAATACACGTGTGGGTCAGGCTGAATGGCGTGCTACGGACACGAACGGGCAGTTAACCGAGTTACCACTGGCCATCGAACTCAAGAATTTCAGTATAGAAGAATATCCTCCCAAGCTGATGCTGATAGACAATGCTACCGGAAGAGCTTTGCCAGACAACGCACCTGCTCATCTGCTTTTGGAAGAGGGTGTCAGTCAGGGTGTGTTGCCCGGATGGAATATTGAGGTACGTAACAAGATAGATATGGCTGCCTCCGTGTCAGGAGAAGATACGGTGAGGTACGTGGAATGGCCGAGCATGGGAGCTACGTGTGCCGTCCATGTCAGGGCTACTTCTGCTGATGGAAAGCAGATGGCAGACGGCTGGGTAAGCTGCGGAAGTTTTCTGTTCCCGTATCAGGCGCTCCGGCTCGATAGTGTCTGCAGCCTGGTGATGCCCGACAGAGAGCCACGGCGCTTCTCGTCTGAGGTGACAATTTATACAGAGACAGGAAAAAAGCTTGAGCAGACAATTGAAGTCAATAAGCCGGCGAAAGTGGAAGGCTGGAAAATCTATCAGTTAAGCTACGATGAGGGCAAAGGTCGCTGGAGTGATGTCAGTGTGTTTGAACTGGTGTCAGACCCATGGCTTCCGGTAGTTTATGTGGGAATTGTAATGATGATGTTGGGGGCTGTATGCATGTTCGTAACGGCCCAGAAGAATAATAAGTGTTGAGAAGAATATGCTGAATTGGGACTGGTTTAGTTATTTTGCCCTGGTGGCTGTGCTGTGCTGGATAGCTGGTGCATGGAGTGCCTTTAAGGGGAGTCGTCTGCGCGCATGTGCCTGTACGGTGTTAGGGCTTGTGGTGTTTGGTACATTTATCAGCTTGTTGTGGCATTCACTGGAGCGTCCTCCTCTGCGTACGATGGGAGAAACCCGTTTGTGGTATTCGTTCTTTTTGCCTTTTGCCGGACTGATTACTTACATAAGGTGGAAATATAAATGGATATTAGGATTTGGCACATTGCTGTCGGTTGTTTTTATCTGTGTGAATATTCTGAAGCCGGAGATACACAATAAAGCGCTCATGCCTGCCTTGCAGAGTCCCTGGTTTGCTCCTCATGTCATTATTTATATGTTCGCTTATGCCATGCTGGGAGCTTCTGCCGTGATGGCCATTTACCTGCTCTGGGTCAGAAAGAACCGGTGTGACGAGAAGGAAATGGCCTTGTGTGATAACCTTGTATATGTCGGACTGTCGTTCATGACACTGGGAATGCTTACCGGTGCCTTATGGGCGAAGGAAGCCTGGGGACATTACTGGGCGTGGGACCCCAAGGAAACTTGGGCGGCTGTGACCTGGTTTTCGTATCTTACTTACATTCACATGCGAATAGGGTTACAGCAGAAGCGTCGGTTGTCATTGTCAGTCCTGCTGATTTCTTTTGTTTTTCTGCAGATGTGCTGGTGGGGCATTAATTACCTGCCTTCCGCACAAGGAAGCAGTATTCACACCTATAATATGAACTGATAAAAACGCTGAGAGTATGAGAAAAAGAATTTTGTCTGCATGGGCGGTGGCTTTGCTTCTTGGGCAGGTGTCCTTGGTCCATGCTCAGGAGAATGAAGAAAGTCATTTTTGGGCCTCAGCCCAGATTCGTACAAGAGGAGAATACCGGAATGGCGCGCTGTCTCCCCGCGGTGAGGGTGATAAACCTGCGGGGTTTATCAATGAACGTGCCCGACTGACTTTGGGATATGAACGCAAGAAGTTGTCGTTGAAGTTCTCGGCACAGCATGTCGGTGTGTGGGGGCAGGATGCGCTGGTTGACAAAAACGGGCGTTTTATATTGAACGAGGCTTGGGCTGCATTCCATCTGAATGACTCGTGGTTCATGCAGCTGGGAAGGCAGTCGCTGGTGTATGATGATGAGCGCATTTTGGGAGGACTGGACTGGAACGTGGCAGGGCGCTATCATGATGCCCTGAAAATAGGCTACAGACATGGAGGGCATCAGCTGGATGGTATCTTTGCTTTCAACCAGAATGACGAGACCCTGATAGGCGGAACATATTATGACAGCAGCAAGACCAAACTATATAAAAATATGCAGACCTTGTGGTATCATTATGATTTCGCATCTGTACCTGTGAAACTTTCTGTGCTGGCCATGAATCTGGGTCAGGAAGGAGGTGATGCCGAAACCCGAAAGTCGGATACTCAATATATGCAGACGATGGGCACGTATGTACAGTTCACCCCGGCCTCATGGAGTCTGTCAGGGTCTTTCTATTATCAGACAGGAAAGAATGTATCCGCACGCAAGGTTTCTGCTTTCATGGGAAGTGTGCGGGCTTCGTATTCTATCAATGATAGCTGGACGGTCAATGTGGGAACTGATTACCTGAGTGGTAGTAAGAAGTCCGATGGCACTTACCGGGCTTTTAATCCGCTGTATGGCACTCATCATAAATTCTATGGAGCAATGGATTATTTTTATGCGTCCGATTTTGTGAATGGCTATGCACCGGGACTTTCTGACACGCAGATAGGAGTAGGTTATAAGGTATCTTCTTCTGTATCGATGGGGCTGAATTATCATTATTTCGCCACAGGTGTGAAGCTGGAGAGCCTGAACCGTACCTTAGGGTCTGAACTGGATTATCAGCTGGACTGGAAAATCATGAAAGATGTCAGCCTTTCGGTGGGTTACTCGCTGATGAGAGGAACTTCGACAATGGATGTCGTGAAAGGAGGAAATCACAAAAGCTGGCAAGACTGGGGATGGGTGTCTTTGAACGTCAATCCGACTCTTTTCAAAAAATAATAGTTACGTGCGCAATAAAAAAGGACAAGGACTGTTCCACATTGAAGGAGCGGTCCTTGTTCTTTATATAATGCCTTTTATGGCTTTTCGGTTCAGTTCGATGTAATTGCCTTCTTTCCTTTTGAGGATGCCTTCTTTTTCCATCTTATTGAATTCGGTAGACAGGGCCGGACGTGTCACGTTAATGTATTCGGCCAGTTGCGTAAGGGTATGCGTCAGTTTCACGGTAGAAGTGTCTTTATCCAGCTGTTTCAGTAAATAGACCAGGATTCTTTCGCGAATGGTTTTTCGTGACAGCACGTCCAGTCGCATGGTGGTACACACGTTGCAGTTGCCTGATACGCAGAGAAAACTTTTCAGCATATCCGGATATTTGCTGATAAGATGGAAGGTGGAGTCCTTGGTGGCAGTCAGGAGGACCGATTTTTCCAGCGTACGGAATGTGGCGGGGAAACGGTTGTCTTTCTTGAACAGGTGAGGGGTGGCGAAAGCCCTGGGCGACTCAATGTGTTCGATTAAGACTTCATTGCCGTTGGCATCGATAATGTTCACCTCCAAGGTTCCTTCAAGCAATACATACAGATTACAGCATATATCTCCTTGCTCCAGGATAACCGTATTCTCGTTGATTTCCTGAAGACGGAAGTCAAGTCTTTTTAGAATCTCACTTTTCAGGTAATCCGGCAGTTCTTTAAAGAGTGGAATAGAAAAAAGTTTTTCCTTGTAATAATCGTTGAATGGTATGCTTTTCATTATCTGTCTTTCTGCATTTTCTTTTGCAAAAATATGTTTTTTGTTTATTACTTTCAATAGAAAGGCAGGATTAATCTGTTTTTGTGGGAGTGTTAATTAATCCCCTTGTCATAAATCTTACATGCAGATTGACTGGCGAGCCGTATTTTTGTGAAACAAATACAAAGGAAAAATCTGGATAAAAGGAATTACAGATGAGAAAAGCAAGTAGAGAAATGGATAGTCAGTGGGCTTTGGAGGTTATGCGCAGGGCTCCTTATATCACGGTCAGCTTTACCCGGGTCGACGGAAGTGCATACGGGGTGCCGCTTTCACTGGCTTGTACAAGTGATGACGTGTGGTATTTTCATTGTGCTCCTGAAGGGGATAAGCTGGATGCCATTGCCGTGCATCCGGAAGTATGTCTTTCGGCGGTTACGAAGTGCCAGCCTACTGTGGGGCCGAAGGACGGCACGTTTACACTTCAATATCGTTCGGCCATCGCTTTTGGCAAGGCGGAACGGGTGACGGATACGGAAGAGAAGATTGAGGCGCTTCGGGCCATCAGTCAACGTTTCCTGCCCAAGCACATGGATGCGTTTGATGAGGCGGTGCAGAGAAGCCTTTATCGTACGGAGGTGGTACGGATTACTTTATTAAGCCCTCCCACCGGCAAGCGTAAGCAATATGACAAGAATGGAGATGAAATGAAATACGGCAGGATGGAATGACTTTGCCGCAGGCTATATCGTAAAATGTAAAGGATGATGGAACTGTTTGATGTGTATTCGGTTTTTCCCGTGAATATCGTAAGGGGAAAAAGGTTGTGAGGTATATGACGAGAAGGGGCAGGCCTATCTTGATTTGTATGGCGGACATGCCGTGATTTCGGTGGAACATTCGCATCCGTATCTGGTGAAGTGCATGAGTGAGCAGCTGCAACAGCTGATGTTTTATTCGAATTCTGTCATAAATAAGTTGCAGGAAAGACTGGCTAATGAGCAGGGTGAGCTGTCGGGGTATCCTGATTATCGGGCGTTCTTTGTCAACTCGGGAGCAGAAGCCAACGAAAATGCCCTGAAACTGGCTTCGTTTCATACGGGGAAAAAACGGGTAGTGGCTTTCAGAAACTCTTTTCATGGGCGTACGTCGGCGGCTGTGGAAGTGACGGACAATCCTGCCCTTCATGCACCGATTAATACGAATCATAACGTGTATTTTGCAGACTTGGATATAAAGGAAGTGAAAACGGAGTTGGCCAAGGGAGATGTGTGTGCCGTAATTCTAGAAGGAATTTCAGGGGTAGGGGGAATCCAGCTCCCCGATGAGGACTTTCTGTGGCAATTGAGGAAACTGACGAGACGTTATGGGGTGGTATTGGTTCTTGATGAAATACAGTCGGGCTATGGTCGTACGGGGAAGTTCTTTGCTCACCAATGGGCTGGCATTGAGCCGGACCTTATCACTGTGGCCAAGGGTATAGCTAACGGATTTCCTTTTTCGGGAGTCTTGATCAGTCCGATGTTTGCCGCTCGAAAAGGAATGCTCGGTACGACGTTCGGTGGTAATCATTTGGGATGCGCCGCAGCTCTGGCTGTGCTGAAAATTATCCGCGAGGAGAAACTGATAGAGAATGCTCTTCATACGGGAATGTATCTGATGCAGCGGTTGCAGGAGCTGGACTCTCCGCTTATAAAAGAAATCCGGGGACGTGGACTGATGGGGGAACTGACCGTGCCGGTGAAAGGGGTACGCGAACCCCTGCTGTTTGAGGAACGGATTTTTACCGGCTATTTCGGGCTGTATACATTAAGAATACTTCCTCCGCTGGTACTTTCAACGAAAGAAGTGGATATATTTGTAGGGAGTTTGAAGAAAGTGCTGGATGGATATTATGAAAATAGCAGATAAGCTTTATAAAGTTTTCGTTGTTGCGGGTAGCGAACCTTTAGGAACAGCGGGGATTCAGGCCGATATGAAAGCCATCGTGGCTTGTGGAGGGTATGCGGCAGGAGCAGTGACATGTATTGTAGATGAGGATACAACTCATGTAAAAGGAGTACACTTGATACCGGCAGATATGATTGCAGGACAAATCCGTTCTTTCCTTGGAGATGTAGGGGCAGATTGCATAAAAACCGGTATGTTGTATTCTAAAAATATCATTAGGCTTGTTGCAAGCATATTAGATGAATATAGCTCGATTCCAGTTGTCGTTGATCCGGTCATGGTTACTTCTTCGGGTGATAAATTGCTGGAAGAAGATGCGGTGCAAGCCTATAAAGATTACCTATTCCCTCGTGCTTCTATTCTAACACCGAATAAGAAAGAGGCTGAGTGGTTGTGTGGAAAGGAGTTGAATGAGGGTAATATAGAGGAATGTTTGAAGGATTTGAGCCGTTGGGGAAATAGTGTAGTTATAAAGTCGGTGGAGAATCGTGATTTCTTTATCGATTATTATTATAATCCGGTGGAAAAGGTGATGAAGGTTTACAAGAAGGAAGGAATTCGAACCCGAAATGTAAATGGAACTGGAGATAGTTTTGCTTCTGCAATAGCGACTTTCTTAAGTAAAGGTTATGGAATTGAGTTTGCTGTTGCTGAAGCAGAAAGGTTTATTCAGCAGTCCATTGAGTTAGGAGCCCGCTTTAAGTTTGGAAGAGGATTCGGTCCTGTATATCCTTATTATGAAGTACAAGAATAAATGTGTAACAATACGAGAATAATATGAAAACAACTGAATTTATCGGGGCTGCGGAACGGCAGCTTCATGAACTGGCAAGCAGAATGGTAGCCTATAATGCAGGTGACCCGAGGCGTATACAACATTTGATAAAAGTACATTATTTTGCCCGTATGATTGGTTTGGCAGAGCATGTGGATGAGGTTACTCAACTGATTCTGGAAGCGGCAGCCATTGTGCATGACATTGGTATCCGGATTTGTGAGCAGAAATACGGAGTCTGCGATGGAAAGCATCAGGAGCAGGAAGGTCCGGCAGAAGCCCGGAAACTGCTGACGGATATGGGGACATTTTCTGAAGCACAAATAGAACGGATATGTTGGCTGGTAGGGCATCATCATACGTATGACTCCATTATAGAAATAGACTATCAGATTCTGGTGGAAGCTGATTTCCTGGTCAACATTTACGAAGATAATCTGCCGGTCGATGCCATTTGCAAGGTGAGAGAAAAGATTTTCAAAACTTCGGCAGGACGGGCATTGCTCGATACGATGTTTGGAGTTGAAAAACGGTAAATAGAAATTGATAATACCATGAAAAAACAATTTATCTTCATTTTATGTGGCTTGTTCTTATGCGCAGGCACGATAGCTGCCACAGATTACAACGTGCTTCAGCAGGGAGTCGTCGGTGACGGAAAGACATTGAATACGCAGTCTTTGCAATCGGCCATTGACGCACTTCATGCAAAAGGGGGCGGACAGTTGTACTTCCCTGCCGGACGCTACTTGACCGGAAGCCTGCAGCTGAAATCGAATGTGACACTTTACCTGGAAAAGGAAGCGATGCTGTTAGGAAGTACGAGTCCTTATGATTATCCGGGTTTCAGCACCGAAAAGGAACTGAAAGTCAACAATGACCACTTTGACCAGGCGCTGATTTATGCGGAAGGGGCAGAGAATATCGGCATTACGGGAGAAGGATGTATAGACGGACAAGGCCGGGAACTGGCCCTTACGATTGACAGCCTGCATCATACGGGGGAACTGGTGGACAAGCACTATAATACGTATCGCAAACGGCCGAACACACGTCCAAAGTTGCTTTTTATGCGTAATTGCCGGAAGGTGGAGCTTCGGAAGACTAATTTTAGGAGTGGTGCGGCATGGGGGCTTTCTTTTTCTCTGTGTGTCGATCTGACGATTGATAGTCTGCATGTGGAAAATAGGGCGTATTGGAACAATGACGGGATTGACATCAGCGATTGTAAGGATGTACGTATCTCCAATTGTTTCATCAACTCAGCGGACGATGGCATTTGTCTGAAGTCGCATAACCGGGGAGCATGGAACGACCGGGTATCCATTTCCAACTGCCACATCATCAGCAGTGCCAGTGCCATTAAGTTTGGTACGGAATCGTTGGGTGGATTCAAGAATGTGACAATTGACAATATTCGGATTAAAGATACTTTTCGTTCGGCCATAGCCATTGAGTCGGTCGACGGGGCGGAGATTGAAAACGTGAAACTGGAGAATATAGAGATTGTGTGTCCGGGACATGCTACACGCGGAATGGCCTATATGTCGGTGAGCCGTTTGAAAGACGTGCCGGAAAATGAAAAAGGATACCCGGAGTTTACCATGTTCGAGGAACTGCCTTCATGGGGATTCTATGTGCGCCATGTGAAAGGTATCCAGATGCACAATGTCAAGTTACGTTTGCAGGAAGATGATTTCCGTCCGGCTTTTGTGTTCGACAGGGTGAGCGATGTACGTCTTTCGGACATCAGTTTGCCGGAGAATAAAAAGGCGGGGCAGGTGGTGCTGCGGCAGACAAGCTTGCAATCGGCCGATAATGCGGTGAAAGAGTATGTCAGGGAAGTAGAATAGGTATCAGGAGTTACTTATATAAAAGTATGATGCCTTCCTGAGTCACGGAATGAATGGACTCGGGAAGGCATCATTATTTTTATGGCCGTCGGATTTATTCCAGACAGGCATCCAGGTCTTTGATGAGCTGTTCCTTGTCAAGGTGCTGGCCGATGAAGACAATCTTCTGCATGCGGTCGCCATAGTGTTCATCCCAGTCTCTCAGCAGGCCGGGTTCGCGCTTCATCAGTTCCACGATTTCTTCTTCCGGCTGGGTAGCATACCAAAGTCCGGCTTCTGAAATCTGTTTCTGTCGTCCAGCCTGTTCGAACAGGAACGACATGTCGCGATTGTGGGCGAAGTAGCATACACCTTTGGCTCGAATTACGTTGCGAGGCCATTTTGTCATCACAAAACAATCGAACTTATGGATGTCGAAGGCAGGGCGGCGATAATACACGAAACTGCTGATGCCGTATTCCTCCGTCTCACCTTCTTCATGGTGGTGGTGATGGTGGCAGCCTTCGTGTGAGTGTTCATGAGCGTGTGCATGCTCGTGTCCTTCCTCGTGGTGATGCTCGTGTTCCTCATGATACTCATGTGCATGTGCTTCATGGTGAGGATGCGCTTCTTCTTCGGATACGGGGCGTTCTATCTCCCGAATCCATCCGGCAGAAGTGGCCACCCGTGCATAGTCGAATCGGTGGGTACCTACAATCTTGTCGAGGTCTACCTTGGCATAGTCGCATTCAATGATTTCCGCACGGGGCTGTAGGGTACGGATGATGCTTTTGATGCGCTCCCGTTCTTCGGGAGTGACTTCCGATACCTTGTTCAGCAGCACGGTGGTACAGAACTCAATCTGCTGAATGAGCAGGTTGGCAATGTCTTCTTCTTCCAAATCCTTTCGGGTAAGCTCATTGCCACCGTCGAATTCGCTTTGTAGGCGGAGGGCATCGACCACGGTCACGATGTTGTCAAGGCGGCAGGTTCCGTACTTGGTGTAGGCACCGCCCAACTGAGGAATGGAACAGATGGTCTGGGCAATCGGTTCCGGTTCGCAGACACCGCTCGCTTCGATGACGATGTAGTCGAAGCGCTGCATTTTCATCAGCTCGAATATCTGTTCGATAAGGTCGGTACGGAGGGTACAGCAGATACAGCCGTTCTGCAAAGCCACCAGACTCTCTTCTTTCTGGCCTACGATACCGCCTTTCTGTATCAGTTCCGCATCGATGTTGATTTCGCCGATGTCGTTTACGATGACGGCAAACTTAATGCCTTCGCGGTTGCTCAGCAGGTAATTGAGCAGGGTTGTTTTTCCGCTTCCCAGGTAACCGGTAAGCAGAAGTATAGGTATTTCTTTTGTTTCCATGTGCAAATGTTTTTTACGTGTCTGCAAAGTTAGTGTTTTTCTGCAAACGGTGTGCGCTTCTTTTTCGCAGAAGCAGGTTTAACCTTCGTTATAGGTCGGTGTCACGTATGTGACAAAGTTTCTCTGCCCGAGGGCCTATCTTTGCACCTGTAATCAATAAAACGAATTAAATATGAAGACAATAGACTGGAAGCATACGAGTGTGGGACAAATTGTGGCCGATGATTTTGCAGCGGCAAGCGTATTTAAAAAATATGGCATTGATTTCTGCTGTCATGGGGAAGTGATGCTGGAAAAGGCCTGTGCAGATTTGGGACTGGCTGTAGAAGAAGTGGAACAGGCATTGCTCCGTCAGGATGAAGCTGGTAACGGACGGATTCCGTTTGCTTCGTGGCCGCTGGACCTGCTGATGGATTACATCCTGAAGATACATCATCGGGGAATTCGTGCCCGTGGACCGGAACTGCTGGCGTTGCTGGAGAAGGTGGAACGAGTACATGGGGAAGCGCATCCGGAACTGCATGAGTTGAAAGCACTGGTCTGTGAATCATTGGAGGACTTGGAAATGCATCTTCAGAAAGAAGAGAATGTGCTGTTCCCATATCTCTATGAATTGTACACTGCAAAGGAACAGGGACAGCGTATGGCCCCGATGCATTGCGGTACGATATCGAATCCTATCCGGGTGATGAAGATGGAACACGAGGGGGAAGGAAACCGCTACCTGCACATCATTCAGTTGACGAATCACTTCTCCGTACCTCAGGATGGCTGTGCCAGCTACCGTCTGCTGATGCAGGAACTGGAAGTGTTTGTGGATGCCTTGTTTGAGCATATCCACCTGGAAAACAATCTGCTGTTCCCTCGCTTTGAGGAAATTGAACGGGAAATCGTATATTAATATTTTGATATTGGAAAGAATGGATAACGGTGTGGCGCATGCAGGAAAGTATGCGCCACATTTCATAAATCAGTAATCGATTTTATCCAAGATTCCCGCCAGATAGGCAATAGTCACTCCGTAGTTGGTCATGGGAACCTGCTGGGCGCGGGCCTGGCCGATGCGGTTCAGCACATACTTGCGGTTGAACATGCAGGCCCCGCAATGGATAATCAGGTCGTATGGGGCCAGGTCTTCCGGGAAATCCGGGCCCGACACGATGTCGATTTGCAGGCCTTCGCCGATACGCTTGCGGAGCATATTCGGGATTTTCACCCGCCCGATGTCTTCTGCCAGCGGGGCATGCGTACATGCTTCGGCAATCAGCACCCGTGACTCCGGTGTCAGTCGGGCAATGGCATTGGCTCCTTCCATGTAGTAGTCGATGTCGCCTTTGTACTGGGCAAAGAGGACGGAGAAAGAGGTAAGCCGGCTTTCGGCAGGCTTCTTTTCATATACCGTGCGGAACACCTGTGAGTCGGTGATAATCAGCTTCGGCGGACGGGCTAATGCGGCCAGCATGGCATCTATCTTGTCGGTGGTACAGCTCATCACCAGGCATTTGCGGTCCAGCAGCTCGCGGATGGTTTGTACCTGAGGCAGGATAAGGCGGCCTTTGGGGGCCTGGATGTCCTGTGGCATAACCAGCATGACGGTATCATTTTCTTCTACCAGCCGGCCTACGATGCCTTGTGCCATGGTTTCATCCGGCAACTTGTTTCGCAGGCTGCGCAGAATGTCGTCCAGACCTTTTCCGGTGAGGGTGCTCACTAATAGGGGAACCTGTCCGCATTGCTGTTCGATGCGGCGCATGGTCTGTTCGGCATCGGACAATAGGTCACATTTGTTCAGTATCCAGATAACAGGCACATTCTTTTCTTTCAGCAAGCGTTGCCAGTGCAACTCTTCGTCCAGGTGCTCGTCGGTACAGACCATCAGGGCGATGTCGGTTTTCTCCAGCGCACGCTGTGTCTGGCGGATACGGAGTTCGCCCAGCTCGCCTTCGTCGTCGAAGCCGGCCGTATCAATGAATACGCAGGGACCGAGACCATGGATTTCCATGGCCTTAAAAACCGGGTCGGTGGTCGTGCCGGGGATATCCGACACAAGGGCTGTATCCTGATGCGTCAGGGCATTAATCAGTGATGATTTTCCGGCATTTCGCTTGCCAAACAGACCGATGTGCAGCCGGTTGGCACGGGGAGTATCGTTCATACGTTTAATCAGGCTTTAAGTTCACACATTAGAAACGGAAGTCGCGTTTTCCTTCGGCAATCCGTTCCAGATTTTCCAAGGCTCTTTTGCGAATGGCGGGATTCGGAATCTCTTCCATCTGCTTGCGAATCATGTCTTCAGCCAGTCGGCGTGTTTCGGGCGAAGCGTAGTCGCAGAGGTATTCCTGAAGCGTCATCAGGGCATTGGGGGCACAGCAGTTGGCTATCTGGCCTGTCTTGACCAGCGACATGAAACGGTCGCCCGTACGTCCTTCACGGTAGCAGGCCGTACAGAAGCTGGGGATGTAGCCCAGTTTCAGCAGCCAGGCCACGATTTCATCCAGGCTGCGGTGGTCGCTTACATCAAACTGAGCCGAGTTTTCTTCCGGCAGTTCTTCGGTAGCATAACCTCCCACGCTGGTGCGGGAACCACCGCTGATTTGTGATACGCCAAGGGCAAGCACCTTCTCGCGTGAACGCTGCGATTCACGTGTGGAAATAATCATACCCGTATAAGGCACGCTGATTCGGATGACGGCTACAATCTTCTGGAATATCTCGTCGGAGATAGCGTTCTCGAAGGTAGAAGCGTCAATGTCGTCGGCCGAGCAGATACGGGGCACACTGATGGTGTGCGGACCTACGCCGTAAGTCGCTTCCAGGTGTTCGGCGTGCATCAGCAGTCCCACAAAATCGTAGCGGTAAGTATTCAGGCCAAACAGTACGCCGATACCCACATCATCGATTCCTCCCTGCATAGCACGGTCCATGGCCTCCGTGTGGTAGGCATAGTTGCTTTTCGGACCTCTGGGGTGAAGCTTTTCGTAATTCTCTTTGTGGTACGTTTCCTGGAATAGAATGTAGGTACCGATACCGGCTTCGTGCAGGCGGCGGTAATTCTCCATCGTAGTCGCGGCAATGTTCACATTTACCCGGCGGATTGCTCCGTTCTTGTGCTTGATGCTATAGATGGTCTTTATCGACTCCAGAATGTATTCGATGGGGTTGTGAATCGGGTCTTCTCCAGCTTCCAATGCCAGACGCTTGTGCCCCATGTCCTGCAGGGCGATGACTTCACGACGGATGTCTTCCTGTGTCAGTTTCTTGCGGGCAATGGTCTTGTTCTTAACGTGGTAAGGACAGTAGGTACAACTGTTTACGCAATAGTTTGACAAGTAAAGAGGTGCAAACATTACGATGCGGTTGCCGTAGAATTTCTGCTTGATTTCACGAGCCAGGCAGTAGATTTCCTCCACCAGTTCTGGGTCGTTGCATTCCAGCAGTACGGCAGCCTCGCGGTGGGAGAGTCCTTTACAAAGGCGCGCCTTTTCAATGATGGAACGTATCAGTTCCTTGTCCTGGCTTTTGTTTTGGGCATATTCCAGGGTATCGAGAATTTCTTCGTGGCAGATAAATTCTTCTGCCTTTTGAGAATCAATCTTGTACATAGCTGTAATGTAATTTATAGTGTTTTGCCGGGATAATCTCCTCGGCTTTTATCTATTTCGTAACCAATGGCAGCCAGCCGTTGTGCCAGCAGACGCAGTCCTTCGGCAGCTTCTGAGCCCATAGAGGCTTTATTATCATACAAGGCATAATTCTTTCGCTGTTCTACCGGAGAGAGGTTGGGCATCACTACATTGGCACCTGCCAGTATGCCTTTCTCGCGCCCGTCAGGGGTAAGGCTTGCCAGGGCGGTGGTAGAAGGAATCAATGCCTGCGGATGCATCAGCCGGAAGATGGAAAGCAGCGTGAGTGTCTGCGTGAGACTGCCGGGCGGGCAGGAAGCGAAAGGAGTGTCATGATGAGGCAGGAAAGGACCGATACCAATCATCTGGGGACGGAATTGTTCTATGAAAAGGATGTCCTCCACCAGGTGGTCGACGGTTTGTTCCGGACTTCCCACCATGATGCCGGTTCCCGTCTGGAATCCGATGCGTTTCAAATCGTTCAGACAACGCAAACGGTTGGACAGTGACATGTCTTCAGGATGCAAGCGGCGGTAATGTGCTTCGTTGTGCGTTTCGTGGCGCAACAGATAGCGATTGGCACCTGCCTGAAAAAAACGTTCGTAGGAAAGTGTAGGGCGTTCACCAAGTGAAAGGGTGATGGCCACATCGGGAAATTCGGTTCGTATGGCAGTCACCACTTCCGTTACCCTGTCATCGTTCATGTAGTTGTCTTCTCCTCCTTGCAGGACGAAGGTACGGAATCCTAATTCATACCCATGCCGGCAGCAAGCCAGAATGGTTTCCGCATCCAGTCGGTACCGCTTCAGATGGCGGTTGCTTTTTCGGATGCCGCAGTAGAAACAGTCGTTGTGACAACAGTTCCCTATTTCAATAAGTCCACGGATATAGATTTTGTTTCCGAAATGGCTTTGTGCTACGGCACGTGCCTTTTGCATGAGAAAGTCGAGGTCTTCCCCCCGGCACTCCAGCAGAAGGGTACGCAATTCACCGGG
>ERZ780225.168-NODE-168-length-18265-cov-9.61993_pt1 | contig 18265 bp, 20 predicted proteins | sample MGYA00511166_ERZ780225 | MGnify/ENA primary metagenome ERZ780225 (study PRJEB29588, sample SAMEA2154920) | human gut metagenome | biome: human gut; feature: human-associated habitat; material: faeces | place: Denmark | collected 2008/2010 ...
AGGGCATCCACGTTACTGGGGCTGATGACAAATCGGATCCAGCTATAGAAGGAATACCCTGGAGTCATCTGCTCATTTCATCGCCCACCGCTATGATACCTGTTTAGATGATGCGAAGGAGAAGGTATATACTAGGGATATATTTATAAGGGATTAACCCTATTGCGTGTAAGGGTAATGTGGTTCATGCAGTCGATGAAAGCAAAGTGGTAGTACAGGGATTGGATAGTTATATTGTAGCCGAAAAGCATGGACAGTTGTTAGTTTGTGAGTTGAAGGAAGAACAGAGAATTAAGGAATTCGGAAATGTATAGAAACGTTTACTTACCACGGAATTGAATTTTAAATATAATCTTATTATGAAGGTTACAAAATATGAAATAGACATGTTGAATGTGAAAGCAGCAGATGCTTTTCTTATTCATTTTTTCAATGATGAAAACAATTATGAATATGTTGTTCTCATAGATGGAGGTAATTATGATGATGGAAAGACTATTGCTGAATTTATAAGAAACAACTATAGTCAACATTACATAGACTTGGCTATTTGTACCCATTGTGATAAAGACCATTACGGTGGACTTATTTATCTTTTGGAACAGCAAAGGGATGATGGGGATGATAATATGGGTATCCAAGAAATTTGGGTGGATGATCCAGCCAACCATGTTGAACTCGGAAAAATCAAATGGTATCGTAGGCTAGATACATTAGAAGTAGAAGCGCGATCTGTTTTTGATTTAGGGGATACTAATTTGATGAATATTATTGATGGATTGGTTGAAGAAAAGAAGATAAAGTTCTTTGAGCCTTTTGCTGATACAAATGATTATCATGATAAATCTTACATATCTTCAAAATGGTCTGGACTTATAACGATTATAGGTCCGACAGTAGATTATTATTCTGATTTAGTACCTGATTTTCGTAATGACTTGAAGAAGAAAGATTATGAAACTGATGAAAATGAAGATTCTTCCGTAGAATTGACAGAAGGTCACGTATATAGCAAAACCCTAAAAGATGCAGGGGACGACCCTTCAACTCATAATCAAAGCAGTGTTATCCTAAAATTTGTGCCTGATAATGGTGACGTGTACTTATTTTTGGGAGATGCTGGTAGAGAAGCTATTGAATCTATGTCGCAAGATGATATAGATAGCATTCAAAATGTATATTGGTTGAAAGTTCCCCATCATGGGAGTAAATATAATATAGATAATGATATTATAAATCATATACATCCTGAGGTCGCTTATATTTCAACAGAAAAGTATGGGCATTATTTGAGTAAGGCAGTGGTAAATGCTTTAAAGAAAGCAGGTGCAGATGTGTATTCGACTAGTGTGAATGGGAGTATGTGTCATCATCATAATACCATAACTCATGCAGGTTATTCAACAGCTAACCCTTTATAATTATGACTGAAGGAAAGAAAATAGGCTTGGCTCTATCAGGTGGAGGTTATAGGGCTGCTGCCTTTCATATTGGGACATTACGAGCTCTCCATAAACTTAATGTCCTTGATAAGGTAGATGTTATATCGTCCGTATCGGGAGGTTCCATAACGGCTGCTTACTATGTCCTAAATAAGGATAAAGGATTTGATACGTTTGAAAAATCCTTTAAGGAGAAACTCAAACATAATGTTTTATGGATAGCCATTATAGAACTTTTATTGGTAATTGGAGCAATCATTGCTATAGTCAAGTTCTCTCCAGATGGTTATGGCATTTGGGCTTTTGTTGGATGTATAGTATTACTCTTATTGGTATGGTATTATGTTTTACCAGTAAGTAAATTTATAGAATGGGCATATTGCTTGTTGTTCTTTAAAGGAGCAAAATTAGATTCCTTGCCAGATTCTCCAGTTCTTGCTATTAATTCTACGGATTTATCTACTGGTAATCAGTTTACTTTCTCACAGGATAGGATGACCTGTTATCCTTATAGGAAAAACCTACGGTTTAAAACATCAGGCTTCCCTTTAGCAAGAGCAGTGATGGCATCGTCATGTATTCCACAAATATTTTCACCGATAAAGATAGGCAAAAAGTATAGAACAGGTAAAAGTCTAAAGAAACCATTATTAGTAGATGGAGGTCTTTATGACAACCAGGGTGCACATAAGTTTGAAAGTTCAGATAGTCACTATGCTGTAGATTATGCAATAGTAAGTGATGCTGGTAAATCAGAAATATCGTCAAAATGGTGTTTTAATCCTATAGGAACATTGATCATGACATCTGAGATATTAATGAAGCGTATTAAGAATTTCCAACGACAACACAATAGTTATATTCCTGACTATAAGAAAAAGGTATTGTATGCTTACAATGATTTATTATGGGATGAGTATGAAACTTTTCCTAGCCGATTTGTTCAAAACATTAAGGATGGTTATATAACTAAGCAAGTTCTTGATGCACATGGAATATCGAACGAAATGCTTTCTCGCTTAAGGGATGTTCAGACATCTGAAGATGCTTTCAAAGAGATTCTATTATTAGTAGAGAAAAATATAGGCTGGCAACAGCTTTTGAAACGAGTTCCCAAGAATCATACAGTTGCTGTAAAAGTCTGCACTAATTTGATTGGGCTTACAGATAAAAAAATAAATGCTCTGATAGAACATTCTGAGTGGATGACAGAGGTGCAAGTTCGCATGCATTTGCCTTTCTTGCTTAAAAATAATTAGAATATTTTTTTTAAAAATGAGATTATGGCAGATTTGAAGATTATTATATGTGATGTTGGAAATGCAGCTTCGGCTATTGTAAAAGTCCCTGCAGGTTATTCTATGATGATAGATTGTGGATGCAATCAAGAAAAGAATAATCCTGTAGATATATTTTTCAGCAATTTAAACTGGTTGCAATCTGAAGATTACGTGACTCATTCTGGGGTTCATTATAAGTTGGCTTTACTTCACATTACGCATCCTGATGATGATCATGTAAGAAATGCCGAGCGAGTAAGAAAAGAATTGACTCCTTATTTAGTTCATCGAAATAATTGTAGCTTGTTTTCTGATAGTGACTCTATCAATCAAGATTACAAAAAATATATAGATTCAATTTATAATGGAAATGATCCGGAGATTGTCAATTATGGATTAGATGCAAATGAAGTCTTTTGCATACCTTTTGAAGAAGTTCAAACTAATGTAAAATTGAATAAGAAGGTTAGAAATAATTCAAGTATTCTTCGGTATATCAAATATAATGGATATCGAATCCTTTTTGCAGGTGATTTAGAAAAAGATGGTTGGGAATGGTTATGTAATAATGATTTGAGATTTATAAGATTAATGAAGGAGGGATTGGATATCCTTATTGCTCCTCATCATGGTCACATTTCTGGATTCCCAAAGAGCCTGTTTGATTTGACAGGCAATGTAAGATGTGTAATACATTCAAAAGATTCTGAAGCCAATAAAGATGGAACTGATGTATCTTCACAATATGGTGATTATTGTGATGGAATAGAATATAAGGCCTTATCTGATAATCGATTTTATAAAGGTAAAGTTTTGACAACTCGTAGTAATGGAAATATTTTTCTTTCTGTATATAATGGAACTTTGGATGTGTGGACTTCTAAGGCTTCATCAAATCATGAAAGATATTGTGGTAAAGAGTGATAGCTATAATTACTTATAACTATGTGTGTTAGTCTCATATATGTCTGGCGGTCCCATCCCGCACAATTTGGCGAAGACCTTTGATGGTCCGCCAACCTTATAGCGTAGCGGTTCCGAGCACCGGAGGACGGTTACAACCTCTCGTCCCTGAGGGAAGAGAGGCTTGGTGAGAAAGGTGGAGCTCCTTTTGGCTAAAGGGAGACGGAGGGATTCGAAAAGATGACTTCTTTATCAAAAAAAGGAAGGACGGGTAGGTTTTCGAAAAAAACAACACAAAAAAACAATCAGAATATAACGACATAACCATAAATTTATGTGTGGAATAGTAGGATATATAGGACAAAACGAAGCATATCCAGTCCTGATAGCAGGACTGAAGAAACTCGAATATAGAGGATATGACAGTGCCGGAGTAGCACTCGTCAATGGAGAGGACAAACTCAATGTCTATAAGACAAAGGGCAAGGTGGCAAACTTGGAAGAACTCGCAGCAGATAAAGACTGCGGCGGCCATATCGGTATAGCCCACACCCGATGGGCAACACATGGCGAACCATCTGCCGAAAATGCACATCCCCATGTCAGTATGAGTGGTGACCTGGCTTTGGTACATAATGGCATCATCGAGAACTACCAGGTGCTGAAAGAACAACTCATAGCACGCGGTTATCAGTTCAAGAGCACAACAGATACTGAGGTGCTGGTACAGTTGATAGACTCATACTATCAGCAGAATGGCAAAGATTTGGTGTCAGCCGTTTGCCAGTCACTGAACGATGTTGTGGGCGCCTATGCCATAGCAGTCATCGAATGCAAGAACCCCACTCACATTGTGGTAGCCCGCCAGTCAAGTCCATTGGTGGTTGGTGTAGGAGCCGACAAGAAAGACTTCTATATCGCCAGTGATGCCACTCCTATCGTAGAATATACCGACCAGGTAGTCTATCTCGAAGACGGTCAGATAGCAGAAATCAGAATCGGTAAGGATATAGAGATGATCAATCTCAACCATAAGTTATGCGATTATGACATCAAGACCGTAGACCTCGACATCTCCAAACTCAGCAAGGGAGGCTTCGACCATTTCATGCTGAAAGAAATCTACGACCAGCCCCAGTGCTTGAAAGACTGTATGAGTGGTCGCCTGTTTGCGGATAAGGACAATCCATCCAACAACCACATCGTGTTGTCAGCCCTTACAGACTATAAAGACCGACTCATGTCAGCCAAACATATCATCATCGTGGCATGCGGAACCAGTTGGCATGCCGGACTTATCGGCAAGCAGCTCATAGAGAAGATGTGCCGCAAGCGAGTAGAGGTAGAATATGCAAGCGAGTTCCGTTATGGCGAACCCGTCATCGAATCAGATGATGTAGTGATAGCCATAAGCCAGAGTGGCGAGACTGCCGATACTTTGGCAGCCATTCAACTTGCCAAGCAGCATGGAGCATTGATTTTCGGCATCGTCAATGGCGTAGGTTCATCCATTGCCCGAGAAACAGATACAGGTATCTACATTCATGTGGGACCCGAGATAGGAGTAGCGAGTACCAAGGCCTTCACCGGTCAGGTCACCGTCCTTACCCTCTTTGCCTTGGCGTTAGGTCATGAGCTTGGCACCCTTTCCGAGAAAGACTATGTAGAGACCATCGCCGAGTTGGCAGAGATACCCGGCAAGATGGAGAAAGTGTTGGAGCAAACGCCATCGATCTCCCGACTGGCTAAAGTATTCACCTATGCACATAATTTCCTCTATCTCGGTCGAGGATTCAACTATCCCGTAGCATTAGAGGGAGCTTTGAAGCTAAAGGAAATCAGCTATATCCATGCCGAGGGCTATCCTGCAGCCGAGATGAAACATGGTCCGATAGCCTTGGTAGATACCGATATGCCGATTGTCTTCCTTGCCACACATCACCAGTTGTATGAGAAGATTATCAGCAATATGCAGGAAGTAAAATCCCGCAACGGACGCATCCTGGCTATTGTTACCGAAGGCGACAAACAAGTCAAGGCGATAGCCGATTCTGTGATAGAAGTACCCAAGACCCTCAATGCTTTGGTACCTCTTCTCAGCGTCGTTCCCCTGCAGATACTTGCTTATTATGTGGCCCTTTACAGAGGCTTGAATGTAGATATGCCAAGGAATCTGGCAAAGAGTGTAACGGTAGAATAAAACATTAGAAAAAAATGAATCAGCGTTTATCAAACATAGAATTGTTGAGATGTCTATCTATGTTCATGGTGCTACTATTGCACTCGTCTTTTATGATATATGGTATGCCTGGCAGTTTGGAGATTAATAATGCTCCAGGATTCTGGGGGGGCAAAATCTTACAGCAAGGTATAGGAATTGTAGCTGTTGATGTCTTTATTTTGATTTCTGGCTGGTTTTCAATAAAACCACGAATCTTAAGTATTTGCAGCTTTTTATTCCAAATATATTTTTTGAAGTGTTTAAGTCTGATTATCTTTTTTGCATTAGGAAAAGTACACTTTAGTAAAGATACGTTTACAGAGTTACTTATGCTAAAGCCTGACCAAGGATGGTTTATTAAAGCATATTTGTTGTTGTATATTCTATCTCCCGTTTTAAATAAATTCTCGGAGAATACTCGACCCAAGATATTTTCAAATGTCTTGATAGCTTATTGGGTATTTCTTTTTTTATTTGGTTGGATAACGGAGTCAACAGCTTATATTAATAATGGTTACTCTATTGTTTCATTTATAGGATTGTATTTGTTGGGGAGGTATGCTAAAATATACCACCCAAAATGGTCTAATTATTCTGCAAAAAAATATCTGTCTGTTTATATAATTACAGTCGCATTCTTTTGTTGTATGATATTTATTGCAGGATTATTCAAGTTGAGACATACAGACTTGATAGCATGGAAGTTTTGTAGTTATATAAGTCCATTAACAGTTATTGGTGCAATGAGTTTATTGCTATGCTTTTCGAAGATTAACCTTCCTTACAATAAATGGATAAATATTTGTGGTAAAAGTTGTTTCTCTGTTTATTTGTTGCATGCTATGTGGGGATATTGGTTTGATGTATTAAAAAAAATCGATAGTCTATTTGAGGGATTTAATTATATGATTGTAGTATTTGCATTTTTGCTTGTTGTTTATTTGGGTTGTATATTGTTAGATCAGTTAAGATTACAAGTCTGGAAACCTATAGCAAAATGCTTTTTTGATGAAAATGGAAAATAATAATATTAAAGGTAAAACGATTACAGGTTTCTTTTGGCAATTATCTCAAAAAGTGCTGTGCCAAGTAGTAAGCTTTGGAATTTCTGTGGTTTTAGCTCGTATATTGCTGCCAAGTGATTATGGTGTGGTAGCTATATGTAGCATGTTCTTGATTTTGACTGGTATTTTTATTAGCGGCGGTTTAGGAACCGCCTTAATTCAAAAGAAAGATGCCGATGATTTAGATTTCTGTACCGTTTTTTATTCAGGTATGGTCTTATCTTTGGTTGTTTATTTTGCAGTTTTTTTTGCAGCTCCTTTCATCGCAGATTTTTTTAAAAATGACCAAATAACACCTGTTATCAGAGTTTTAGCTTTAGCAATGCCAATTGGCACATTGAGCGGAGTTCAAAATGCATTTGTGTCAAGGCAGATGATATTTAAGAAGTTCTTTTATTCATCTCTGATTGGTACATTTGCTTCAGGAGGTATAGGTTTAGCTATGGCTTTAACAGGTTTTGGTGTTTGGGCTTTGGTAGGACAAAACTTAGTTTCTACTATTACGAATACGTTGGTTTTATTCTGTATCATAGACTGGCATCCCAAATTGAGATTTTCTTATGAGAGGTTTAAAGTACTGTTTTCTTTTGGTTGGAAAATGGCAGTAATTAATATTTTAACAACATTCTTCTACCAATTGAAGGGATATGTTATTGGATATAAATATTCGGCAACTCAACTTGCTTTTTACAATCGAGGAGAGGGGCTTCCCGGAATACTCTATAATAATATAAACGGAACGATTTCTGATGTTTTATTTCCTGCCTTATCGAAGTTACAAGATGACAAGGAAGCATTAAAAAGAGCCTTGAGTAGGGCTATGCGTATAAGCAGTTTCTTTCTAATGCCAGCATTATTTGGTTTGGCGGCTGTATCAAATAATCTTGTGATAATTATATTCTCAGAAAAATGGGCAGCTTCCATTCCTTTTATGCAGGTTATTTGTTTGATTTCATGTTCTGATATATTAGGTATGGCAAACTATCAAGCAATTAAAGCTGTGGGTAGAGCAGACACTTTATTGAAAATGGAATTTATAAAGCGTCCAGCAATGTTCGCTATATTGATTGCAACCATGTTTATTAGTCCTCTTGCTATAGCAGTAGGACAATTAATATATTCTATTCTGGCTTTTGTGGTGAATGCTTATCCAAATAGGAAATATATAGGTTATCCTATTAAGCAGCAGTTGAAAGATGTAGGAATGAACTTTGTTTTATCATTAATAATGGCTATAATAGTTTATTTGGTAGGATATGTTGTCAATAATATGTATATTTGTGTTGCACTTCAAATAATAGTAGGAATTTCCATATACTATTTCTTGTCTCGTGCATTCAACAAAACAGATTATGGCTATGTAATGGAGTTTGTAAAACATAAATTAAAAAGGCAATGATTTCTTCTTTACAAAAGAAACAATATATAGGACATGCTCGCCATGATGGTCCTTATATGGAAAATAGTTTAGCATTATATCATTATTTAGTCGAAGAATTAAAGTATGATATCATAGAAGCGGATATAGTGTTCACTCTTGATGGAGTTCCTGTTTTGAATCATGGTGTGGATAAAAACTTTATCATTAAGGGGAAAGAAAATAAGATTAATATAGCAAATCATACATTTGAAACACTGAAGACTTTTGTTGGCTCTGCAACCTCCAACTATCTAACAACAGTAGAAGAATATATTAAATATGGTAAGGAGAAAGGGGTTATCATCATGTTTGATTTGACTTTCCAGAAATATACTTATTCACATTATAAGACATTATATGCATTGGTTTCAAAATACGATATGTTAGATAATGTGATATGGGGCGATGCAGATATTTTGAGATTAGCATTATTGAACCGAAACCTAATAGTTCAGGTTGGTGGCTCATGGGGAAGGAAATTATTATTCAAGTCTTTTGTCACTTCATTTTTTTGTAGGACAACTATTATGTCATTCAGTTATTATGGAGGGAACATTGAAAGTTTTCAAAATATTGTAAGATGGGGGCATCGTTTAGGATTTATAATGAAAGTTGCTACCATCAATGATTTGGATACAGCTAACCGTTTTTGGAAAATAGGAGCTGATTTAATTAATACAGATAAATTAATAAACACAAATAAAGCATATGAAAAAGGTTTTGACAGTAGGTGTATATGATCTTTTACATATAGGTCATGTTAATCTATTTAGAAGAGCTCGAGCAGTAGGTGACCAATTAGTCGTAGCCGTACAGGAGTCGGAAGTAGTTTTAAAATATAAGCCAGAAGCAAAACTTGTATATACAACCGAGGAGCGAATGTATATGGTAAAAGCTATCAGATATGTTGACGAGGTAATAACCTATAAGGCTGTAGATGATATTGTTCAGACCGCAGATTTTGACATTTTTGTAACAGGACCAGATCAGAATCATGAAGCATTCCAAAAAGCAATTAAATGGTGTAAGGCTCATGGTAAGGAACATATTGTTTTGCCCCGAACTGAAGGAATATCCTCTTCATGGCTTAAGGAACAAATTAAGACTATGTAAATGATGAAAGAAAATATGAGAATGGAAGATATCCAAAGAGTTTCATTGGATATCTTAAAGCAGATAACAGCTATTTGCGAGAAAGAGAGGTTCCGTTATACGCTTGCATATGGCACATTAATAGGAGCTATTCGTCATAAGGGATTTATTCCATGGGATGATGATATTGACATTCAGATGCCTCGACCAGATTATGAGCGTTTCTTATCTTACCTGATTGAACATCCGTGCCCACACCTTAAGGTATTTAATCATAAATATGTAAAAGGTTATCCGCTTGGGATCTCTCGTATAGCTGATATGCGTTATAAAATAGAAGAGAAAATCTTAAAGGGGCACTGTGATATGGGTATTTTTGTTGATGTTTATCCTATTGATGGTCTTGCTGATAGCTATGAAGGAGCAAAGAATGCTTATGCCTTAACAGATAGACCACGAGCAAATTTACTTCGCATCATAGATAAGGAACAATGTAAAATTAAGTTTAAACAATTGTTTTCAGATCCAAAATATTTTATTTCGAATATAATATTACGTCTGAAAGGATTAGCAAAAATTCAGATGGAATTAGAGGAAAGAGCAAGTTCTATTTCTTTTGAGAATAGTAAATATGTAGGAATTCCTAATTGGAACTGGATACAACTTGTATATAAAAAAGAATGGTATGAGAATTTTATCAAAGTACCATTTGAAGATTCAGAGTTTTTTATTTCAAAATTTTATGATGATATACTACGTGCAGAATATGGGGATTACATGCAACTACCTCCAGTAGAAAAGCGTGTTTATCATCATGGTTACTTAGCATATAAAAGATAATTATGAATAAAGCAAAAGTTAGAGCAATAGCATTTTACCTTCCTCAGTTTTATCCCACACCAGAGAATGATGAGTGGTGGGCTCCAGGATTTACAGAATGGACTAATGTAGGAAAAGCTAAACCATTGTTTCATGGACATTATCAGCCTCGAGTACCTGCTGATTTAGGCTATTATGATCTTCGCGTACCAGAGACTCGTGAAAAACAAGCTCAATTAGCCAAAGAAGCAGGACTTGAAGGATTCTGTTATTGGCATTATTGGTTTAATGGTCGTAGACTTTTAGATCGAGTATTTCGAGAAGTTGTAGAATCTGGTAAGCCCGATTTTCCATTCTGTCTTTGTTGGGCTAACCACTCATGGTATGCTAAGACTTGGGATCCCAATTCGCCAGACCGTCTGCTCATCAAGCAGACCTATGGAGGTGTGGAAGATTTCACTGCACATTTTAACGCAATGTTGCCTGCTTTCAAAGACGAAAGATATATAAAGGTTGATGGTAAACCTGTTTTTGGAGTCTTTGATATTCATTTCTCAGATTTTAAACTTTTTAAGGAAACATGGAATCAACTTGCAAAGGAGAATGGATTGGGAGAGTTCTATTTCTTTGGCTTGTGTCAGCAGACGTATGAGATTTCTGCAGCTAAAGAAAATGGTTTTGATCATATTGTTGCTGGAACTTTAGTCGAGGCTCACTATTATGCAGATTCTAAGATTCGTCGTCGTTGGGGATTCTTTAAACGTAAGCATTTTAAAGTTCCTTATGTTGTGGAATACCGTAAATATGTTGATTTTGCAATAGATTATTATAAAAATCATTACGAACAATCTCCATGGATGATACCTTGCATAGAGCCAGGATTTGATCATTCTCCGAGATCGTCTTATCGAGGTACTGTATTCAACCATTCCACTCCAGAAGAATGGGGGCGTTTATGTCACAACGTCATAAATATAGTCGATTCCAGCAAAAAACATGAAGAGAAGCTTCTGTTTGTCAAGGCATGGAACGAATGGGCTGAGGGCAATTACATGGAACCCGATATCGTTTATGGTAAGGGCTTCATAGAAGCAATGGCTAAAAGTATTTTCTAAAGATAGTTTATGATTTCTATAGTTATACCTTTATATAATAAAGAGGCCTCTATTAAACAATCTCTTAAAAGTGTTTTATCACAATCTTATGACGACTTTGAGGTTGTGATAGTGGACGATGGTTCTGCGGACGGGTCGGTTGCAGTTGTTGAGGCAATAAACGACCCGCGCATCCGACTGATTAAGCAGGAGAATGGCGGACCGAGCAAGGCTCGTAACACTGGTGTGAAGAATGCTAAGGGCGAGTGGATACTGTTCCTTGATGCAGACGACGAGATGTTGCCAGGGGCATTGGATTTCTTTAGCAAAAAGATACAGAAGCATACTAATGTAGATATGTTTTTGGGCGAGGTGATTGTCAACAATGGTAAGGCAGTGCACTTAGCAATTGAATACAAGGAAGGCGTTGTTAGCAATCCGTTCAAATCTCACGTTTTAGGACGTTTGTTTCAATGCTCAGGCACTACAGTATACAGAAAATCCATTGTAGAGGAAAATCCATTTGACGAGCGAGTGCGTCGATATGAGGATCTGCAGCGAATTTTCAAACTGTATCGCAAATACAGACTTTATCTCTGTCACAAACCAGTTGCAAAGATCAACTTGGAGTTCTCCGCTGCCTCTCGTGCCCGTAAAGACATAAAAGAAGATTTCTTGGGTCATCTTGATTTCACAGGCAAATCGTTTTGGGAGAAGATGGCGTTGTATGCGCTTTATCTCGGTGAGCGCAACTATTATCCAGAGCAATGCAGAAAGCTGTATCCTGGGCTGCATCGCAGATACGATTGGTTGTTGCTGTATAAGTTAATTCACTTCTTAAAATAGAATGACAAAATTATTAGCAATAATAAAGAAGTTGCCGGTTTTAAGTCATCTGCTCCTCTATTTATGGCAGAAACGGCATAATGGGGACAAGGTTAAGTTCTGGTACTCTACACATATATCCTATCGTTGTGGTTTTGAGGGAATGAACATGGTCGGTCCACATACCGACTTCTTTGGTTTCTTAGGTTACGGCTCTTACATCGGTGGAGACGGAATGGTTAGTGCTGAGGTAGGGCGCTTTACGTCCATCGGTCCCAACTGCCGATACATCAATGCTACCCATGCTTATAAGGCGCCGTTCGCTACAACATGTCCTTTGTTCTTCTCTAAAAGCAACGGGAATAATCCACGAGGCAAGACTTTCGCCAATGAGCAGATGATAGAGGAGTTCAAGTTCTATGATAAAGCCAGAGAACTTGTAAACAAAATCGGTAACGACTGCTGGCTTGGTTCCAACGTCACTTTAATTGGTGGGGTAGAGATACACGATGGAGCGGTAGTCCTTGCCAATGCCGTGGTTACAAAAGATGTTCCGCCATACGCAATTGTAGGAGGTGTACCTGCAAAGATTGTTGGTTATCGGTATGATGAGGAAACAATAATATTCTTAAATAAGATAAAATGGTGGAACAATAATCCTGAATGGCTTGAGAAAAATTGGAAATTGCTTTGTGATATTGATAAGCTAAAAGGGTATTATGGTGGAAACAAATATAATAGTTAAGTAATGATTAGAATTTAGATCTTATATTTGTTGATTTGTATATATCAAATTTAATTATCAAGTATCACTAGTGTCCGGATAAAAATCTCAGAAGAGGTTAACCTCTATGTATTGAGACTCTGGACTATTAATACTTAATTCTTTAGTTACTTTGAATATGGAATGGATATCATCTTGCTTAAACAGAAGCGGACCAATAGACTTGGATATAGTGTGAAGTGACTGTGGAATATTGAAGTGCTTCTTTGCTATGATAAGTAGCAGATAATCGCAAACAGCAATCCACAACTGAAGATAAACGGCATTCTCTGTAGTGCCATAAAACTTCTTAATATGTAGATGTTGCTTAATCCAGCGAAAGAACAATTCGACACTCCATCTTTCTCTGTAAAGTTCTGCAACAGTCAGAGAATCAATGGTTAAGTTGTTTGTGAGAAATCTATACACATTGCCTGTAACGGTCAACACATTTCTGGAAGTCATAACGAGAAACCAGAGACATAATCTGAGAAAATATGGTCTTTTTGTACGCATCACTGCAAATCAGAGCCATTTGAGGCCCGTCTGCGAAAGTACAAAATTTAATCCAAAAATTCAAAGAACGATATATTTAATTAATTTTCAATAACTTAGGCTATATGTTCTGGATTTTTATCCGGACAGTAGTGATATAAATTATATAGATAACTTTTCATACATAGATTATGGCTATTTTTGTAATAACGAATCAGCCAAGAAAACTCTTGGAAGATTTAAAAAAAGAAATTAATGATAAGAAAATAGATACTTGGCTATATGATAATGATGGCGATTTTTATCATGTGCCAAATCAATGGAAATTTAAAGCTTGGTTGTCACCTTTCGTGGAAGGCAATAGATTAGTCTTTGGTATTATTGGGCAAAAAGAGATAAATTTATCAACATTAGCATACGCTGTTTATCATGGACGTTTTGTCGAGATGTTGTTAAATCATTTTGACCAACAGTTTTCAGAAGTAAATATTAGTTCTCAAAAAACGCAATATGATAGATTCTAAGAAAAATAAAAGACTTATAGCTGCTCTTTTATTATGGGGCATCTTAATCTTAGCTTCTGCAATTTCGTTGTGGAAACTCCAAAAATCAGTGGGAAATTTTGATGTCAGTGAGATGTTTCCTTATGTAGCTGTATTATCTTCAATCACTGGTTGTATTTCTTTTTTATATTTGAGCAGAAGCGATAGAGGAAAAGAAACTAAAATAAATGATGACTTTATGTATTCTGAATCTCTTAGAAAAAGTATGGATTCTCCTCAAAAACAAGACAAGAATCCTAAGGAGGAGGGACGAGTGAATACTTCTGGTAGCATACATGAAAAAGATGTTGATGACGAGAATACAGCAAACGAAATCAAACATTCCTTTTTAGCTTCCGAGGAACGTATAAATAATGAGATTAAAAATTTAAAGAGAAGAGCTACTGTAAACTTGTCATGGGGGGTAGTGCTATCAAGTGCGGCTTTGCTTTTCTTTTTCTTTTTGATTTATAATGAAGAAATTGGCAAGAATTTAGAGCAGGTATTTCTACATTTTGTTCCAAGATTGGGGTTGGTTGTTTTTGTAGAGTTGTTGGCTTATTTCTTTTTGAGACTTTATAAAACGAGTCTTGTATCAATTCAATACTATCATAATGAATTGACTAATATAGAAACAAAAAAAATAGCTGCGATAGTTGCGATAAAACATTGTGATGAGGCTAAAATATGGCAAACAGTAGAGTGCTTGTTGAAAGTTGAGCGAAATGTCTTGTTAAAAGGAAAGGAAACAACGATTCAAATGGAAATGCTTAAAATGCAAAATGAGTATGATAACAAGATGATAAATTCGATGAAATCGATGTTAGAAAAACTTGTAGATAAAGTGTCTGTTTAATATAGATATGAAAAAAATAAAGTCACCTAACGAGTGGATTGTTGTTAATCAAAAGTGCAATAATTTAGTAAAAGGATTGCGAAAAGCAGTTTTTGATAAGAAATCCACAATTGCGAGTAAAAAGAAACGCCTTCTTCTAGGCATTTTAATGAGGCAATGTTCTAATTTGTCTGCTATCGCAGTATTGACGAAAGTATCAGTGGGTATTGGTAATTCTGTATTATTCAAGTTACCGATAGGACTTCTTTTACGCAATTGTTATATGGATTGCTTGCTCGGTCTCTATCTTGGTAGTGTAACGGAGGCTGATGCACTAGAAATTTCAGAAGTTTTGCATATTGATTATGCAAAGGCTCTTTTTGATGAGTTTGAGGTATATCGAGATAAAGTAGGTGATATTTTGCCATTTAATGATGAAATGTTGGAAAGTATTTATACCATGAATTTGGAAGATAATTTTCTTTGGGCTTATGAACCGAATAAAACTCCTGATAAAACAGAACCATGTGGAGAGAGATATTTATGGAAGGCAAGAAACAAAAAAGAGGTGAGGAGTCTGATTCCTGAAAATGAAGTTAAAAAAGAGTTGAATATAAAAGTGGTATTTGAAAACTTAAAAAGAATCCCCCAATATTCAGAATGTGCAAAAAATCTATATGCTTACTATAAATACTTTTCTCAATATGAGCATTTTTCAGAAAGTGGTTTTGGAGATGCTATAGCTGATTTTTCTAATGACAATGTGAATTTCGAAATGGCACTTGTTAGATTGGAAGAATCTATTTCTGTGATTCAAGAAGGACTTAAAAATAATGAATAATACAATAAAGATCTTAGCTTACGCCTACCAATTCCAGGAGATGTTCCTCTCTAAGGACATCTTCTTGATTCCTTATTATATAAGTAAGGAGCTGGGAGGCGAGTGCAAATATTTATACACCCAAAACTTGGGTAAGACAGAAATCCCGAAATTGCATCGGGGAGTGACTATTGAGCGGACGAAGAACAAGAATGTATGGAAGGTGTTCTTGACGGAAATCTTGACACATGCCAAAGACATCGACGCTCTCTTCCTTACAGGTAGTAGTGCAGTTCATATGTTGGCGACTTTCCTCTATCGGAAATTGAACCCGAAAGGAAAGGTGGTGGTCTTTGGTGATATGGAGGAGCCGCAGGCACGTGAACTTAATCAAAATGGCTTCCATTATTCTGGAGGCTTGGCAGGATGGCTGAAGGATAAATTGACGGACTATTTCTTTCGTCATGTTACATATCTTGTTGCCAATACCGCAGCTTATCATCTGATGGATGACTTGTGCCAGCGTAAGCATTGGACTGGGTTGCTTCATTTTTATCCTTGTTTGGATGATGAAAAATTCCTTTCATATGGTCTTAGTCGCAAGCCTTTTGTGGAAAAGGAGAACATCATGGTTTGTGTAGGGCGTATTGGTTGCTACCAGAAGAATACCGAAATGCTTCTGAATGCCTTGCGAAAGGTGGACTTGAAGGAATGGAAAATTTATATGCTTGGTCCAATAACCAGTAGCTTTGACCTAAAGGAAGGTGATGACTTTCAAAACGTGATAGATCAATTCTTCGAGGAATGCCCTCAGCATAAGGGCAAGTTAATATTTACGGGCATGATTTATGATGCCAAGATTGTGTTTGAGTATTATAATCGGGCGAAGGTTTTGCTTGCTACTGCCCGACATGAAGGTTTTGCTAATGTTTACAGTCAGGCTGCAGCATTAGGATGCTATGTGATAAGTACGGATGTCGGTGGTGCAGATGTGTGTTCTAATGGTTGGAAATATGGAATCAAGTTGAACCAAAATGATAGTGCCGGTTTGGCAAATGTACTTGCTGACTTGGTTTGCGGTAAGCTTGAAGTGCCTGAAGAGTATGCTATATCTTTTGCTGAAATGAGTTATAGCTACCGAGTAAAGCGTGTGTTGTTGCCGAAGATGGGTTTAAAACCTGATATGTATAAATTGTAAGTATGGTAGCAAAGAGAGATATAACATATGATTTAATGAAGGGGCTTGCTATTTTGGCGATGCTATGCGGGCATTGTATAATTCCTAATGTTTTGCACTGCTTTATTTATATTTGGCATATGCCTTTGTTTTTCGTTGTTTCGGGTTATTTTTATCATCAAAAATCTAGAACGCAATGTTTGAAATCTTCATTTTTCGGCTTGCTTGTGCCTTACTTTATTACATGTGGAGTCGCATTGGGAGTTTCGTTGGTGTTGTCTATGGATAATTCACAAAAGATTATCTTTGGAACATTGGGCGTGTCCTCTGAATGGTTTGGAAGTAATGCCATGGTCGGATATGGAGGTAATGGTCCTCTTTGGTTTTTGATGGCTCTATTCTGGTGTCGCATTATATATGATGCATTAAGGAGGATAATTACAAATATATGGCTATTCGGGGGGGCGATTCTATTTTTATCGGTCCTGAGTGTAGTAGCAGGAAATAAATACTATGTACCTTTTTATATAGCTCATGGAATGGCTGCACTTGTTTTTTATTATGTCGGTAATTTGGTACATTTGATGAATGTTGACAAGCGTAAATGCAAATCATGGTTCTTAATTCTGATGCTTTGTGTAATGGCTTTAGGAATGATGGTTGGAGAACCATATTTCTATGCATTATATTTTCCTAATTGGATAATAAATGTATTGGCAGCTCTGTCAGCTTGTGCTGTCATATATTATTTATGTAGTCAAATTAAAAACAACAAGTTTGCTTATATGTTGGCCTATATAGGAAGATTGAGCTTACTATTATTGTCTGTACATAGTTTAGATTATATGTTTTCATTTTCGAAAGCTATAGTATATACTTGGCTTTCGCTTGAAGGAAAAGGGGCAAGCTTATTATTTGATTCCATGCTTTTTATAATTCCACTGTTTGGAATTGTATTTTTGCCTAAAATGAGTTTAATTAGAAAAATTTTCAAAATAGCATAAAATAGATGAATAATATATCTGATATTAAGAATTGTTATGGCTGTGGAGTGTGTGCAGTTGCCTGCCATCGCAATATCATCCGAGTCAGTTTGAACAAGAAGGGGTTTTATGAGCCTATAATTGTTGATACAGACAAATGTACTCAGTGTGGTTTGTGTCGTGAAGTATGTGCATATAGTCATAATGACTTGGCTTTGAAATCACAGAAAATTCATTCTTGGGCATCTTGGAGTAATGATGCACAGGTGAGGAAAAATGTTCAAGTGGTGGTATTGGTTTTGAAATAGGTAAGCAACTTCTTCAAGAGGGTTATAAGGTAGTTGGATGTCGCTATGATGCTACACTCCAGCGTGCGGAGCATTATATTGCAACAACAGTTGAAGAACTGATTCCGTCTATAGGTAGTAAATATATACAAATTTAGATAAAATTTCCGAATTATAAGCCAGTTGGGATAAAAAACAGAAAT
>ERZ780225.186-NODE-186-length-16892-cov-3.56798_pt1 | contig 16892 bp, 10 predicted proteins | sample MGYA00511166_ERZ780225 | MGnify/ENA primary metagenome ERZ780225 (study PRJEB29588, sample SAMEA2154920) | human gut metagenome | biome: human gut; feature: human-associated habitat; material: faeces | place: Denmark | collected 2008/2010 ...
TGCAGCTGTAGCTGTTGCTGCTGGTCCTGCTGCTGCTGGTGCAGCTGCTGCTGAAGAAAAAACTTCATTCGATGTAGTTTTGAAGAGCGCAGGTGCTGCTAAATTGCAGGTTGTTAAGGCCGTTAAAGAAGCTTGTGGTCTTGGCTTGAAAGAAGCAAAAGACTTGGTTGACGGTGCTCCTAGCACAGTAAAAGAAGGTTTGGCTAAAGACGAAGCTGAATCTTTGAAGAAAACTTTGGAAGAAGCTGGAGCTGAAGTTGAACTTAAATAAGATTATCCTGTAAATCAGGTAGTTCGGTTAAGAGTCCTCTGTAAAGGGGGTTCTTAACCTTTTTGCGTCTATATTAAGTTCACTAGGTTTCATGTGTCGGACCTGTGAGAGCGACCGACTATAATTATCCTAGTTTTTACATTTTAAACTCCATACAGATGTCTTCAGAAACTCAAAATCAACGAATTAATTTTGCTTCTATTAAGAATCCGATGCAGTATCCGGATTTTCTGGAAGTACAGTTGAAGTCATTTCAGGACTTCTTGCAATTAGATACCCCACCCGAAAAGCGAAAGAATGATGGCTTGTATAAAGTTTTTGCGGAAAACTTCCCTATAGCTGATACACGCAATAACTTCGTGCTCGAGTTCCTTGACTACTATATTGATCCGCCTCACTATACAATTGATGATTGTTTGGAACGTGGCTTGACATATAGTGTACCTTTGAAAGCTAAATTGAAGCTTTATTGTACCGACCCCGATCACGAAGATTTTGACACAGTGATTCAGGATGTGTATCTGGGACCGATTCCTTATATGACTCCGAAAGGCACCTTCGTAATTAATGGTGCTGAACGTGTGGTTGTTTCTCAGCTGCACCGTTCTCCGGGTGTATTCTTTGGTCAGAGTATCCATGCTAATGGTACCAAATTGTATTCGGCTCGTATTATCCCGTTTAAAGGATCTTGGATTGAATTCGCTACGGATATCAATAATGTGATGTATGCGTACATCGACCGTAAGAAGAAACTTCCGGTAACAACTTTGTTGAGAGCTGTAGGATTTGAAAATGATAAGGATATTCTTGAGATTTTCAATCTGGCTGAGGATGTAAAGGTTAACAAGACTAATCTGAAAAAGATTATTGGACGCAAATTAGCTGCTCGTGTATTGAAAACATGGACAGAAGATTTTGTGGATGAAGATACTGGTGAAGTTGTTTCTATAGAACGTAACGAGGTAGTAATTGACCGTGAAACTGTCATTGAACCTGAACATATCGATTTGATTATCGAGTCTGGTGTACAGAATATCCTCGTTCACAACGAAGAAGCAAATGCCTCTGACTATTCTATTATCTTCAATACTTTACAGAAAGACCCAAGTAACTCTGAAAAGGAAGCTGTATTGTATATTTATCGTCAGTTGCGTAATGCCGATCCGGCCGATGATGCAAGTGCACGTGAAGTTATCAACAACTTGTTCTTCTCAGAAAAACGTTATGATCTGGGTGATGTAGGACGTTATCGTATCAACAAGAAGTTGAACTTGGATACTCCTATGGATGTCAGAGTATTGACGAAACAAGATATTATCGAGATTATCAAATATCTCATTGAGTTGATTAACTCAAAGGCTGATGTAGATGATATTGACCACTTGAGTAATCGTCGTGTACGTACAGTGGGTGAACAGTTGTCTAATCAGTTTGCAATTGGTTTGGCTCGTATGTCACGTACGATCCGTGAACGTATGAACGTACGCGACAACGAAGTATTTACTCCGATTGATTTGATTAACGCGAAAACTATTTCGTCTGTAATCAACTCATTTTTTGGAACAAATGCTTTGTCACAGTTCATGGACCAGACTAACCCGCTGGCCGAAATTACGCATAAGCGTCGTTTGTCAGCTTTGGGACCTGGTGGTTTGTCACGTGACCGTGCTGGTTTCGAGGTCCGAGACGTACACTATACTCACTATGGTCGTTTATGTCCGATTGAAACTCCTGAAGGTCCGAACATTGGTTTGATTTCTTCTTTGTGTGTTTATGCAAAGATTAATGAACTGGGCTTCATCGTTACTCCTTACCGTAAAGTGAAAGACGGAGTAGTAGACTTGTCAAATGAAGGTATTGAATACCTTTCTGCAGAAGAAGAAGAAGACAAGATTATCGCTCAGGGTAATGCTCCGCTGAATGATGACGGTACATTTATCCGTGAGAAGGTAAAAGCACGTCGTGATGCGGATTATCCGGTAGTTACTCCAGACCAGGTAGAATTGATGGACGTCGCTCCTCAGCAGATTGCATCTATTGCGGCTTCATTGATTCCGTTCCTTGAACATGACGATGCGAACCGTGCGTTGATGGGATCTAACATGATGCGCCAGGCAGTTCCTTTGTTGAAGACTGAAGCTCCGATTGTAGGTACAGGTATCGAAAAACAATTGTGTGAAGATTCACGTACACAGATTGCTGCAGAAGGGGATGGTGTGATTGACTTTGTGGATGCTACTACAATTCGTATTTTGTATGACCGTACAGAAGATGAAGAGTTTGTAAGCTTCGAACCGGCATTGAAGGAATACCGTATTCCGAAGTTCCGCAAGACAAACCAGAGCATGACCATCGACTTGCGTCCGATTTGTAATAAAGGACAGCGCGTGAAGAAGGGAGATATCCTGACTGAAGGTTATTCTACAGCAAATGGAGAGTTGGCATTGGGTAAGAACCTGCTGGTAGCTTACATGCCGTGGAAAGGTTACAACTACGAGGATGCTATCGTATTGAACGAACGTGTGGTTCGTGAAGATATTCTGACATCTGTTCACGTAGATGAATATATTTTGGAAGTGCGCGAAACTAAACGCGGTATGGAGGAGTTGACTTCTGATATTCCGAATGTGAGTGAAGAAGCAACCAAAGATTTGGATGAAAACGGTATCGTACGTATTGGTGCACGTATTGAGCCGGGCGATATCCTGATTGGTAAGATTACTCCGAAGGGAGAATCTGATCCTTCTCCAGAAGAAAAACTGTTGCGTGCTATCTTTGGTGACAAGGCTGGAGATGTGAAGGATGCTTCATTGAAAGCTTCTCCATCATTGCGCGGTGTGGTTATTGACAAGAAATTATATTCTCGTGTAATAAAGACTCGTAGTGAGAAAAATGCAGATAAGGCTATTCTGCCGAAACTGAATGAAGAATTTGAAGAAAAAGCTGCAGCTCTGAAGGCAATCTTGATTGACAAGTTGCTGGTATTGACAGCTGATAAGGTTTCTCAGGGTGTGAAAGATTATCTGGGAACTGAAGTGATTGCCAAGGGAGCTAAGTTTACTAAATACGATCTGGAATCATTGGATTATACCGTAATTCAGTTGAGCAAGTGGACTGCTGATGCTCATAAGAATGATATGATTCGTGATCTTATCGTAAACTATCTGAAGAAGTACAAGGAACTGGATGCCGAATTGAAACGTAAGAAGTTTGCGTTGACAATCGGTGATGAATTGCCTTCAGGTATTATTCAGATGGCAAAGGTTTACATTGCTAAGAAACGTAAGATTGGTGTGGGTGATAAGATGGCCGGTCGTCACGGTAACAAGGGTATCGTTTCACGTGTGGTTCGTCAGGAAGATATGCCATTCTTGGCTGACGGTACTCCGGTTGATATCGTATTGAACCCGTTGGGTGTGCCTTCTCGTATGAACATCGGTCAGATTTTCGAAGCTGTACTGGGGCGTGCCGGAAAAGAATTGGGTGTGAAGTTTGCGACTCCGATTTTCGATGGTGCTACTTTGGATGACTTGGATGAATGGACTGACAAAGCTGGTCTGCCACGCTATTGTAAGACTTACTTGTATGATGGTGGTACAGGTGATCAGTTTGACCAGCCGGCTACAGTCGGTGTGACTTACATGTTGAAACTGGGTCACATGGTTGAAGACAAGATGCATGCCCGTTCAATCGGTCCGTACTCATTGATTACTCAGCAGCCACTTGGTGGTAAGGCTCAGTTCGGTGGTCAGCGTTTCGGAGAAATGGAGGTTTGGGCAATCGAAGCATTCGGTGCTGCTCATGTACTTCAGGAAATCTTGACTATCAAGTCTGATGACGTAGTAGGACGTTCTAAGGCATACGAAGCAATTGTGAAAGGTGAACCTATGCCGACTCCGGGTATTCCTGAATCTCTCAACGTATTGTTGCATGAACTTAGAGGTTTGTGCTTGAGCATTACGCTGGAATAACTTTTTCAAATGGAGAATGGAAAAGATAACTTCCATTCTTCATGATTAAATTCTTCATTATCATAAAATAAAAAGTATGGCTTTTAGAAAAGATACTAAGATAAAAAGTAATTTCTCAAAGATTACGATCGGTCTGGCATCACCCGAAGAGATTCTGGAAAATTCTTATGGTGAGGTTCTGAAACCGGAAACCATCAACTATCGTACTTATAAACCGGAACGTGACGGTTTGTTCTGCGAACGTATCTTCGGTCCGGTGAAAGACTACGAATGTCATTGCGGTAAGTACAAACGTATTCGCTACAAAGGCATTGTCTGCGACCGATGCGGTGTGGAAGTAACAGAAAAGAAAGTACGTCGTGAGCGTAGTGGTCACATTCAGTTGGTGGTACCTGTTGCTCATATCTGGTATTTCCGTTCATTGCCTAATAAGATTGGTTATCTGCTGGGATTGCCGACAAAGAAACTGGATGCTATTATTTATTATGAACGTTATGTCGTTATTCAGCCGGGTGTGAAGGCTGAAGATGGTATCAGTAAATATGACTTGTTGTCTGAAGAAGAGTATCTGGATATTATGGAAACTCTTCCGAAAGAAAATCAATATCTGGAAGACAGCGATCCGAATAAGTTTATCGCCAAGATGGGTGCTGAAGCAATATATGATTTGCTGGTAGGAATTGATTTGGATGCTTTGTCATACGAATTGCGTCATAAGGCAAACAATGATTCTTCACAGCAGCGTAAGAACGAAGCTTTGAAGCGCTTGCAGGTAGTAGAATCTTTCCGTGCATCTCGTGGCCGCAACAAACCGGAATGGATGATTGTACGTATCGTACCGGTTATCCCACCTGAATTGCGTCCGTTGGTTCCGCTGGATGGTGGTCGCTTCGCTACTTCAGACTTGAACGATTTGTATCGTCGTGTAATTATCCGTAACAACCGTTTGAAACGTCTGATTGAAATCAAGGCTCCGGAAGTGATTTTGCGTAATGAAAAACGTATGCTTCAGGAAGCTGTCGATTCATTGTTCGACAACTCTCGTAAGTCAAGTGCAGTGAAGACAGATGCCAACCGTCCGTTGAAATCTTTGTCAGACAGTTTGAAAGGTAAGCAAGGACGTTTCCGTCAGAACTTGTTGGGTAAACGTGTTGACTACTCTGCTCGTTCTGTAATCGTCGTAGGTCCGGAACTGAAGATGGGTGAATGTGGTATTCCTAAGCTGATGGCTGCAGAATTGTACAAACCGTTCATCATTCGTAAGTTGATTGAACGTGGTATTGTGAAGACAGTGAAATCAGCGAAGAAGATTGTAGACCGCAAGGAATCTGTTATCTGGGATATCCTGGAACATGTAATGAAGGGACACCCGGTATTGTTGAACCGTGCTCCGACACTTCACCGTTTGGGTATCCAGGCCTTCCAGCCGAAGATGATCGAAGGAAAGGCTATCCAGTTGCACCCGTTGGCTTGTACCGCGTTCAACGCCGACTTCGATGGTGACCAGATGGCCGTGCACTTGCCTTTGAGTAACGAAGCTGTACTGGAAGCTCAGATGTTGATGCTTCAGTCACACAATATTTTGAACCCTGCCAATGGTGCGCCTATCACTGTGCCTGCACAGGATATGGTATTGGGATTGTATTACATTACCAAATTGCGTAAAGGTGCCAAAGGTGAAGGTTTGATTTTCTATGGACCGGAAGAAGCAATGATTGCTTATAACGAAGGTAAGGTAGACATTCACGCTATTATCAGCGTAGTGGCTAATGACCTTGATGAAAACGGCAATATCGTGAAGAAGTTGATTAAGGAAACTTCTGTAGGTCGTGTCATTGTAAATGAACTGGTTCCGGATGAATGTGGTTATTTGAATACCGTTATTTCTAAGAAGTCTCTGCGTGACATCATCAGCGATGTTATTAAGGCTGTTGGTGTGGCTCGTGCTTGCGAATTCTTGGATGGTATCAAGAACTTAGGTTATAAGAAAGCATTCGAAGGTGGTCTGTCATTCAACTTGGGTGATATCATTATCCCGAAGGAGAAGGAAGAACTGGTAAAACGTGGTAACGAAGAAATCGAACAGATTATGATGAACTATAACATGGGATTCATCACTGATAACGAACGTTACAATCAGGTAATTGATACTTGGACTCACGTAAACAGTGACTTGTCAGACATTCTATATAAGACTATTAAGAACGACGACCAAGGATTTAACTCTGTATTTATGATGTTGGATTCTGGTGCCCGTGGTTCTAAGGAACAGATCCGTCAGTTGTCTGGTATGCGTGGTTTGATGGCTAAACCGCAGAAAGCTGGTGCTGAGGGTGCACAGATTATTGAAAACCCGATTCTTTCTAACTTTAAGGAAGGTCTTTCGGTGTTGGAGTACTTTATCTCTACCCACGGTGCTCGTAAGGGTCTTGCCGATACCGCGTTGAAGACTGCCGATGCCGGATACTTGACTCGTCGTTTGGTTGACGTTTCTCATGACGTGATTATCAACGAAGAAGACTGTGGTACATTGCGTGGTCTGGTTTGTACAGCCCTGAAGAACAACGATGAAGTTATCGCTACTTTGTACGAACGTATACTGGGTCGTGTATCTGTTCATGATATTATCCACCCGACAACTGGTAAGCTGATTGTGGCTGCTGGTGAAGAGATTACAGAAGACATTGCAGAAGAAATCGAAAAATCTCCGATTGAAAGCGTAGAAATCCGCTCTGTATTGACTTGTGAATCGAAGAAGGGTGTATGTGCGAAATGTTACGGACGTAACCTGGCTACCAGTCGTATGGTACAGAAGGGTGAAGCTGTCGGCGTAATCGCTGCTCAGTCAATCGGTGAACCGGGTACTCAGTTGACTCTGCGTACATTCCACGCCGGAGGTATCGCAGGTAACATGGCTGCTAATGCAAGTATCGTGGCTAAGAATGATGCTCGTCTGGAATTCGAAGAATTGCGTACGGTTGATGCTGTAGAAGAAACTGGTGAACCAGTGAAGATTGTAGTAGGTCGTTTGGCCGAGGTTCGCTTTGTGGATGTGAATACAGGTATCATCCTTTCTACTCACAACGTTCCTTACGGTTCTAAGTTGTATGCTTCAGACGGTGAGGTGGTAGAAAAGGGCAAGCTGATTGCTAAGTGGGATCCGTTCAACGCCGTTATCGTAACAGAAGCTGCTGGTAAGATTGACTTTGAATCAGTAATTGAAAACGTAACCTATAAGGTAGAATCAGATGAAGCTACTGGTTTGCGTGAAATCATTATTACTGAATCTAAGGATAAAACGAAGATTCCGTCATTGCACATCTTGGATGAGAACGGTGGAATTATCCGTACATACAACTTACCGGTAGGTGGTCACGTAGTAGTAGAAGACAAACAGACCGTGAAGTCGGGTGATATTCTGGTGAAGATTCCGCGTGCCGTAGGTAAGGCAGGTGATATCACCGGTGGTCTTCCACGTGTAACTGAGTTGTTTGAAGCTCGTAACCCGTCTAATCCGGCTGTCGTTTCTGAAATCGATGGTGAAATTACGATGGGTAAGATTAAACGTGGTAACCGTGAAATCATCGTTACATCGAAGACTGGTGACGTTCGTAAGTACTTGGTTGCTTTGTCTAAGCAGATTCTGGTTCAGGAAAACGACTATGTACGTGCCGGAACTCCGTTGTCTGACGGTGCTATTACTCCTGCCGACATCTTGGCCATCAAAGGTCCTACAGCCGTTCAGGAATATATCGTAAATGAAATCCAGGACGTTTACCGTCTGCAGGGTGTGAAGATTAACGATAAGCACTTCGAAATCATCGTTCGTCAGATGATGCGTAAGGTACAGATTGACGAACCGGGTGATACTCGCTTCTTGGAACAGCAGGTTGTAGACCGCATTGAATTCAATGAGGAAAACGACCGTATCTGGGGTAAGAAAGTGGTTGTAGACGCTGGTGATTCTCAGAACTTGCAGCCGGGACAGATTGTTACAGCTCGTAAGCTCCGTGATGAAAACAGTATGCTGAAACGCCGCGACTTGAAACTGGTTGAAGTACGTGATGCAGTTCCTGCTACTTCTACTCAGATTCTGCAGGGTATTACACGTGCTGCATTGCAGACATCAAGCTTCATGTCAGCTGCATCATTCCAGGAAACTACCAAGGTATTGAACGAAGCTGCTATCAACGGTAAGGTTGATAAACTGGAAGGTATGAAAGAGAACGTTATCTGCGGTCACTTGATTCCTGCTGGTACAGGTCAGCGTGAGTTTGAAAAGATTGTGGTAGGTTCTAAAGAAGAATACGATCGCATCTTGGCTAACAAGAAGAATGTATTAGATTACAGTGGAGTTGAATAATCTCAACTACTATCATAAAAAAGCCGTCTCATTTGACGGCTTTTTTTATGTACTTATTCGATGTAAGCAAGCATCGTATATTTAAAGTTTTAATTGACTATTATAATTATGTAGTACCTGTCATTTCCACATTATAGGAGGGGAAATGGTACTTTACTGATGCGTATGACTAGTTTTATTTCCTTTTCCAATATAGCAGGATGAAACGTCCTCCTGTGGCCATCAAGGCGAGGGAAAGTCCGGTATAAAAGACTGCAATAAAGCTTTCCGGTAGCAGGCTTGCGGTACGGATAGTTATACCTAGTGCAATCATGAAAGCCATCACCAGCCAGCCTTTCACGTCAAAAAACGAGAATGGACAGCGTTTGTTGGGGTTACCGGCTGTGATACGCTGTGCATGCTTGCGGTAGAGCTTGTGGAAAACTATGCAGAAGAACAGCAGGAATATCAGACTGGCCTCGCAGACCTTGAGCAGCCAGTAGTGCGCGTCCGTTATCCAGCAGGAAATGCCGATACGGAGAATGTTGATGCCGGCAACCAGCCATACGATTCCGGCCGTAAGCAGCAGCGTATTGGAAGATACTCCGTATTTCATATACCCTCAGCTTAGAACCACTTTATTTTCCGGAAAATAACAAAGGCCGTTGCCGAGAGGAAGATGGAGAAACATACAATCAAGGCAAAGGCGTGCGGCAGTCCTTCGATGTGAATATCCACGTTCATACCATAGAAACTGGCAATCAGTGTCGGTACCATCAGTACGATGGAAAGACTGGTCATGCGTTTCATGATGGTGTTCACATTGTTGGAGATGATGGAAGCAAAAGCATCCATGGTACCCGTAAGAATGTCACTGTAAATGTTTACCTGATTGTGTGCCTGCTTCAGCTCGATGAGCACATCTTCTGTCAGTTCCGTATTCTGGTAGTCCTTCTCATTAAAGATATTCTGCAATTTGCCTATCATGACCTCATTGCCACGGATAGACGTATTGAAATATACCAGACTCTTCTGCAGGTTCATCAGCCGGAGTAAGTCCTCGTTACGGATGCTACGTTCCAATTCCTTTTCCGCATTATTCACTTCGTTGTTGATTTGTTTCAGGTATTTCAGGAACCATACAGCCGACGAGTAAATCAGTCGCAGAATCAATTCGTATTTATTGGGCACGTTGATACCTTTGCGCTGCGTATGCTCAATAAAGTCCGGCAGCATCTCCGTAGAGTGATAGCAAACCGAAATCACCAGTTCATTGTTCGTAATGATACCGATAGGCACCGTGGCATACGGCACTTTTGAATCAGGAGTCTGTACGGGAATACGCAGAATGGTCAGCAGCCAGTTACCTTCCGTATCCGTACGCGGACGTTCGTCGGTATCGGCAATGTCATTCAAAAAAGACTGGGGAACTTTTAATTGTTCTTGCAGGAAGTGAAAATCTGCGGCATCCGGACATTCAATGTTAATCCAGCAGTTAGGTTGCCAGTTAGCTTTCTCTACAAAGCCAGCTTCACAAAAAAGATACTTTCTCATCTGTCTGCTCCTTTCCTTCATTTTAAGCCCGGAGGAGCATCTTCAGAGTAAAAGACAGGATTACTCACGACACCCCTTCAGGAAGTGGTTAAAATAATTGTAATACGTTCGCGAGTAATAATCGTCCATATTAGTTCGTTTTAGGGTATAAAAAAAGTTCGTTTATTCAAACGAACTCTCAAGCTCTTCAGGTTGGACTTGAACCAACGACCCTCTGATTAACAGTCAGATGCTCTAACCGACTGAGCTACTGAAGAAGATTCAAACATGTTTCAAAAAAGAGCTCTTCAGGTTGGACTTGAACCAACGACCCTCTGATTAACAGTCAGATGCTCTAACCGACTGAGCTACTGAAGAAGATTCAAACATGTTTCAAAAAAGAGCTCTTCAGGTTGGACTTGAACCAACGACCCTCTGATTAACAGTCAGATGCTCTAACCGACTGAGCTACTGAAGAAGGTTTTCCTTTAATTGCGATGCAAAGGTAGTAGGATATTTTGAATTATGCAATATCTTTGCAAAAAAAATGAAGTAAAATGGATAAAATTATAGGAATGGGCAATGCATTGGTCGATGTACTGGTAAGAATCGATGACGATTCCTTGCTGGAAAAGCTACATTTGCCCAAAGGAAGCATGCAGTTGATACAAGAAGACACCTTGTCTGAAATACGTAAATATACCTCAGGGATGAAGATTCATCGCTCTACCGGCGGTTCGGCCGGCAATACGGTCTGTGCACTGGCCGCATTGGGAGCCAATCCCGGATTTATCGGAAAGATAGGGCAAGACGAGACAGGAGCTTTCTTTGGTGATACCCTCCGTCAGCGCGGGGTAAATGCCTTGCTGGCCACCTGCGATTTGCCGTCGGGCATTGCGTCGACTTTCATTTCTACCGATGGAGAGCGTACGTTCGGTACTTATCTGGGAGCAGCTGCCACACTGAGGGCAGAAGACTTGTCGCGTAAAATGTTTGCCGGATACAATTATCTCTATATTGAAGGCTATCTTTTGCAAGACCATGACCTGATGCTGCGCGCCGTACAGCTGGCCAAGGAAGAAGGACTTCAGGTTTGTCTCGATATGGCAAGCTACAATGTGGTGGAAGCCGAACGTGACTTCTTCGACCAGTTGATTGTGAAATATGTGGACATCGTGTTTGCCAATGAGAGCGAAGCACTGGCCTATACGGGAAAAGCTCCTCATGAAGCCTTGGAAGAAATTGCGTCCAAATGCAGCATCGCCGTAGTGAAAACCGGAAAAGAAGGTTCCCTCGTGAAGAAAGGAACAGAAGTCATTCAATTGCTGTCTTGTCCGGTCGATAATGTGCTGGATACTACCGGTGCAGGCGATTTCTATGCCGCCGGTTTCATGTACGGCCTGACGTGCGGTTATTCGCTGGAGAAATGCGTGCAAATCAGTACCATTCTGGCTACAGCCGTCATTCAGGAAGTCGGCACCACCTTACCTGCCAAGAAATGGGACGAAATTAAGTTAAATATTGAATCACTTCTGCAAGTCTAACCGGAATAATGTGTTTATTTGCAAGGAAGAACAATTTTGTAAACAGACTATATATGAATGCAAGAAAAATGCTGGCCGGAGCCTTTATCGTGATGTTGGGGATGGGTATGACCAGCTTCAAGGAAGACGACCGTAATTTTCAGATATCAAAGAATCTGGACATATTCAACTCCATTTTCAAGGAACTGGATATGTTTTATGTAGATACCGTGAATGCCGAAAAAATGATTCAGACCGGAGTGGAAGGCATGCTTTCACTGACCGACCCTTATACGGAGTACTATCCGGAAGAAGAGGTGAGCAGTCTTAAGGAAATGACTACCGGAAAATACGGCGGTATCGGTGCGGCCATCCGCTATTATGAGGCTAAAGACCGCATTGCAGTGGTGGAACCTACCGAAGGCATGCCGGCAGCCGAAGCCGGAGTCAAGGCAGGCGACATCATTCTCTCGGTAGGAGGAAAAGAAATGGTACGTGGCGACATGAAACCCCAGGAATTTTCTTCCAAGGTTAGCGAAGCGCTGCGTGGAGAACCGGGCACGTCGTTCGTGTTGAAAGTGCTGCGTCCGCTCAAGAACGACAGTACGGTGATGGAATTTAAAATCACCCGTAAGAACATCCGTACCAATCCGGTGCCCTATTACGGCATGGTGAAAGACAGCATCGGCTATTTGGCTTTGTCCAGCTTCACGGAAAATTCTGCCAAGGATTTTAAAAAAGCTTTCATCGAACTGAAGCAGAAAGGTGCCAAGTCGCTGATTATCGACTTGCGCGACAACGGAGGAGGTTCCTTGTCGGAAGCGGTAGACATTGTCAATCTCTACGTACCGAAGGGACAGGACATTGTGGTGACAAAAGGAAAGGTGCGTCAGGCACAAGGTTCTTATAAAACTCAGAATGAACCGGTCGATACACAGATTCCGCTGGCGGTACTCGTGAACGGTGCTACGGCTTCGGCTTCTGAAATTGTGAGCGGTTCGTTGCAGGACTTGGACCGTGCGGTAGTCATCGGTTCGCGTACCTTCGGAAAAGGACTGGTGCAGACCATCCGTCCGTTGCCTTACAACGGCACGCTGAAAGTGACCACTTCCAAATACTATATTCCCAGCGGACGTTGCATCCAGGCTATTGATTATGCCAAGAAGAATGCCGACGGTTCAGTAGCCCGTACGCCCGATAGTCTGACCACCGTATTCCATACGGCTGCCGGACGTGAGGTACGTGATGGAGGAGGTATCCGTCCGGACATAGAAGTGAAGGGAGACAAGATTCCGAACATCGTGTTCTACCTGATGAACGACGACCTGATTTTCGATTACGCCACCCAATATTGCTGGGATCATCCCACACTGGCTTCGGTAGACGACTTCAAACTGACCGATGCCGATTATGAGGCTTTCAAGAAACTGGTGAAATCACGTAACTTTACTTACGACCGCCAGAGTGAGAAGATGTTGAAAAGCCTGAAGGAAATAGCCGAGTTTGAGGGTTACATGACCGAGGCGGCAGAGGAATTCAAGGCGCTGGAAAAGAAGCTCAACCATAACCTGGACCGCGACCTGGACTATTTTGCCAAGCCGATTAAGGAATATATCTCACAGGAAATCGTGACCCGCTATTTCTATCAGCGTGGCGCTGTGATGGAACGGTTGAAAGATGATACTGATTTGGAAGAAGCCATCAAGGTATTGCAGAATCCTGTCCGTTACCGGGAGATTCTTTCGGCACCGGTAAAGAAGGACGAACCGGCAAAGAAGGAAGAAACGAAGAAATAAGGCCTCAGAAGGGCTTCTGGAGGGCCTTCAGGCAAGGCCCGGAAAACGCCTTTGCGTTTTATTTCAAACGCTTCGACGTTTGGAGTAAAACGCAAAGGCGTTTTAGTTGAAACGCTTCGGCGTTTTGAAAGCAATCGGATAAACTCAGTTGTTGACCATAAGTATAAGCCCTGTACCTCTTTTGGTGACAATCTCTATATGAGGATCTTCCGCAAACAGCTTTCTTAATTTGGTGATGAACACATCGAGGCTGCGTGAGGCAAAATAATCCTTGTCAGTATTCCAAAAACGGCCCAAAATGGTCTCTCTTGTTACCACATCACCTTTATTTTGCGCGAGCAACTGTAAAATTTGAGCTTCTCTTACGGTAAGATCCGTTTTATCGCCCGATTCGTGATTATAGAGTGTGGCATGTTCGGCATCCAGCGTATAATGGCCGAACCTGCACAATCCTTCTTCGTTGCGGGTCTTACTTCCTTCCTTCATTTTCAGGATGGCGTGCAGATGTGCATCCAGTTCATCGGGGATGAACGGTTTCTTCACGTAATTGTTGACGCCGATATCATATCCTTTCCTGACATCCTTGGGAGAGGTAAGTGCGGAAGCGAAAAGAATGGGGGTATCCACGTCGGTTGCCCGTATGCGCCGCACCATTTCAAAGCCATCCATCACCGGCATATCAATGTCGGAGATGATGATGTCGGGGCGATGTGCCTTCCAGGCTTCCAATCCCTCTTCCCCATTACAAGCGGTAATCACCTCATATCCCCCGATGATGTCCTGGAGGCCGGACTGTACGATGTATGACAGATTCTTGTCGTCTTCTACCAATAACAGTTTTATCATTGTTTTTGCAATTATGAAACAAATGTATGGAAATATGTGGAATATACGGCATCTCAGAAACAGATTTTGTGTATATCGTCAGTCTTTACTTGTGAAACGCTTTGTCAGTCATTTTGCATCGGGTTCTTATCTTCAGCCAGCGGCAGATAGATTGTGAATTCCGTGAACTCACCTTCTATGCTGGAGACAAATATTTTTCCGTGATGTGCTTCAACCACCTGATCAACGAAATTCAGTCCGAGTCCGAAACCGGAAGCACCATTCCGGCGGTTACGCTTAACGGCTGATGCACGTTCATACTTTCGGAAAATAAGATGAATATCTTTATCGGATATCCCAAAACCATTGTCATGAACTTTAAGAACGGTATATCTGTCATCCCGCGCTGTGCTTATTCTTATCTCTACGCTCTCACCCGAATATTTTATGGAATTGTCTATGAGGTTGCTTAGTACCTCTTCCAGATATTCAGCATCGGCATAGGCCGTTTCGGCTTTTATATCTGTAATGAAATTCACCGTCTTTTGCGATTTCGCCTTGAATTTTTCGGTCAGTTTCTCTATTATAGGAGTAAGCTCAACTTCTGTCTTGTTCATCTCCAGTTTATGGTTCTCCAGTTTGGATATGGTCAGCACTTTATTTGTGAGGGTAAGCAGGTGGTCTGCCTCGTTTTCGGCAATGTCGAAATATTTGTTCTTCATTTCCTGCCTGTTGTCAAGCTTACCGCTTCTGAGGAAATTCAGCGCCATGATGATGGATGTGAGCGGTGTTTTCATGTCGTGTATCATGGCGTATGAGAAGTCCTCGCGAATCTGGAAAATCTTCTCGAAGCGTGAAATGAATCTTATCTGATGGCTTATGCAGACGATTACGAGCAGCATGATAATGAATGTGCCGGCAAGCATCAGGCCCATACGCTTGAAAATATAAATATAAGGATTTAATAATACCAACTGTACTCCTTGTGACAAATCTGTTTTTATAGGAATGATTTTAGAATTCAATCTGTCGTCTAAATCAGCTTGATTTTCAGAAGTACTTTTTATGATAGTATCATTCTTAATGTCAATAATATTTATATAATGATTATTACTTATGTCCTTGTCTCTCAGAAATATTTCTACTAAAGAATCCATTCTGTTGATTGACATTTCAATGCCAATATCTTGTATGCCTTCATACAGATATGTTATTGAAGGTATGGAATCACTTTCAGGACCGGCTAATATTTCTGTACCTTCAGGAATTTCCTTACAGGCTAAATTCGTTTCTTCTCTTAGAGCTTTCTCAAATACTTCAGAACTTACTTTGAGCAAATCGTTTCTTATCAGTTCATACGAATTATATATCCATATCATCTGCAGAGCCATAGCACCGATAAGACCTACGACAGACAGTATGGTAATGAATAATATGTTTTTCTTACGTTTTGAAGTCTCCATATATGATATTATATGACTTTTTAATGGTTTTTCAATGCAAATATAATAATTGGGTTATGAACATAAATCGAAACACTGAAGTATTAACGTAAAGATAACATAAGGATAACTTAATGTTTGCCGATGCTTGGTTACCTTTGCAACAGTAAAACAAAGGAAGGCTTGAAAAGCATTTAATATAAATGGAGATTTTCATCCAGTGGAGAAGTGGAAAGTTCAATACAGATTTTTGTTAAGATTATCATTAAAAAAAAGTAGGATATGGATATAAAAAGAATCGTAAATAGCAATAGCTTGTATGATAAAAAATAAGAAACTGAAATATACACTGTTTATATTGTCTATTCTTATTTCAATATTAAGTATGGTTTTACGATAAAACTACATTAAAAATAATCAAGATGAAAACATCAGATAAACAAATTAATAAAGAATCAGTTCAGCGGAAGGCATTGATTTCATACGGAAGAGGGCCTGAAGGTGAGGAAGTGATGATAGACATCACGGAGCCTAAACGAATAAATGTAAAAGCAATTATAGCATTCATTATTATCCTGCCGGTTATGATGTGGCTGTTTTCTGTCATTTATGGAATTGACAGTCTGAATGTCACATCAGAGAATTATTTCAGTAAAGGCCGGTATGTAATATTCTCCAGTGTGCTTTGTGGTATTTTATTGAACTGGTTAATTCAGGCCATCGTTTATATTATAATCAATCCTCGGTCATATAGTAAATTTGCAGTAATACATAATAAGCGAAACCATACCATACGTTTTTTTTATAACGGAGATATGAGAATAGTTCATTTCCGTATAGCTAATATTCTTGCGCATTGGATATGTGGATATATCCCTTTGTTGTTGGGCTTTATTATAGGGGATATTTCTATATGTTACTTTGGTCTTTTGTCAATCATGTTCTTCTTTGATGAAACCAGTCTTGTATGGAGACTGCGCCATTACAGCGGACAGGCTTTGTGCAGATATAAGTCAGATAGAGAATAACTATCCGAGATTATGACAGAGAGCTTATTACTCTATATGAATCTACGCTCAAAACAGATTGTGCGTGTATTTGCAGGCATCGGACCGTTCCGGTGTCTGTTTCTTAGTACGCCCAGCATGGGCGTGCGCTATAGGGTGTAAGTCCCGAACGAGCCCTGATA
>ERZ780225.220-NODE-220-length-15133-cov-2.23491_pt1 | contig 15133 bp, 18 predicted proteins | sample MGYA00511166_ERZ780225 | MGnify/ENA primary metagenome ERZ780225 (study PRJEB29588, sample SAMEA2154920) | human gut metagenome | biome: human gut; feature: human-associated habitat; material: faeces | place: Denmark | collected 2008/2010 ...
GGGACGGCATCTGCCGCCAGTCCGTCATAATAGGCAAAGGTGAATACATCGCTGCCGCTGCCGTCCAGGTCCCAGAACAGGTTGTGGAATACGGTCTTTCCGCGCATGAGGTCCGGCCGGGAGCATTTCACGGCTATCATGTCTTCCGTATCGAACCTGCCTTCCCCGCTGGGGTCGATGAGCAGCAGGGTACGGTTGCGGCAATACTGTGAGAACTCGTCATCCGGGGTAAGCGCATGGCTAAGTTCTGCCATGTTTCCCGTGTCACCGATGCCGCCGGTACGTACAGCTGCTATGCGCAACGGCTCTTCGGAGGTGACGGTCCGGATAAGACCTGACATTGAACCGGAGGCTTCGGGCAGGGAAATGGTACGCGTCTGGCTGCCGATACCGTCAATGCGGAGGTAGACCTGCCCGTCTTCCCTCCGGATGGAAACGGCACTGCCGCTGACTCCGGTGGCCACAGCAGTAGTGCCGGCCTGTCCGCCGGAGATGGCATAGACGTTTCCTCCCCTGTCGAAGCGGTAGCCGTATTCACAGGTGTTGCCGCCGGATCCGGTAAAGCCCGCGTCGAAAGTGGGATGGCTGAGCGGGCAATAGAAGGAGATGGCTCCTTCACGGCCGGGCAATGCCGGTGTGACGGCAAAGGCTTCGGTCGCACTTGAGTCCTGCTCGATGGTGTCCAGAAAGCCTTTCCGGGTAACGGTCATGCCCGTGCCGTTCCAGCGTACCGAGGTGCTGTCTGCCGATGCCGGTACATTGCTGCGTACCGTCCATGTGCGGTGCATGATGTGCCACAGGGTATCTGCCGGTGAGGTGTAGGTGGTCAGCGGACCGTTGTCGTCACCCCAGAAGATGTACCCTTTGTCAGGCAAGGGATTACCGTATTCACGCCCCATGACGAGCAGGCGGCTGGCGGACGACTCCGCATAGGAATTGCCGTCGTGGAAAGTATCGTTTGCTTTCATGGTGGCATAGACGGGTCCTTCCTCGTAGGAAGTGGTGGAGAGGGGCTGGTGGAGAGCGGAAGCGGCATCCAAGCCGATGGCTGTCACCCGGTGGTGATAACCCAAGTTCTCGTCCTTGTCCCATATCAGGTTGCCTTCACTGTCCAGATAGGAGTTGTTCAGGGTGATTCCATACTTGACGGCCAGATAGCTTTCCACTTTCCTGCGTTCTGCCGGGGTAAGGTAACGGCCGTAGATGATGACTTCGGGGGAATAGCCGTCAAAACGGTTGTTCCCGAATGCCGTTGCATCATAACCGGTGCTGAACTGCGGATTGGATGCGGAATAAGTACCGCCGACAAACAGATTCGATACGGAGTTTTCTCCCCAAAGGCCCGTTCCGGGACGGTTGCTCTTCAGATAGGTGAGCACGCGGACGGAGGACTCCCGGAAGTCTGTAGCGGACTGTCTGTCAGAGGAGGAGAACAAGAGGTCTTCTCCCGTGTCCTTTCCGTAGTCCAGCGGCTCCGTGCCGTTGGCACGTACGGCCTTGTCCTTTGAAAGGATGGATCCGCCGCCTTTCCTCCCGTCAAGGGAATAGAGCAGCATATCCTTGTCGTGACTCTCGGGAGGCAGGGCAAAGACACTGAAGACAGTAGCCTGTGAAAAGTTGGAGAACTTGAAGGAAGCTGTTTTTCCGTAGCTTCCTCCTGAAAGGTACAGTGCCGGATGAAAATTGAATGCCGGCGCGAAGGAGCGGGTCTGGGTGTATTCGCTTCCCGGTTTTCCGCTGCGGTCAAGAGAACGCAATTTTACGGAATCCCCTGCGAGATCCATCCAGCGGTATGCGCCTTGAAGGTCTGCCGTCACGGGCAATGTCTGGAACCACAACTCTGTTCCTTTGACACCGCCGGGGGACTGTGCACCCGCTGTCACAACTCCTGCACCGAATAGAAGTAGCATTAGTTGCTTCATCGCTTGTGTGATTAAGGTTAATGATGGGAAAGGTTACCGGCCTTTCCAATGGATTGTGTCCGCTGAAGAAGTAAGGTAGGTGCGGACGGAGCTACAAAAGAGAGAATATGGTCCGGAATATGTTATCCGGTTGAAGACATCATTCCGATGCCGACAATGGGAGGTATAGCTCCAGTGGCAAATATAAGGTTTTCTTTTGTTGTCGTAAACAAAAAGAAAAATAAATTTCACTTTTAACACTGGAAACGCATAATATATCACATATACGTACCATTATGCAATTTATACATATTCGTTAACTACATGATAGCATCTACAGAATTTTATTATTCATCTCACATCTGGAATTCTCTTTGTAATGCGTTGTAAAGGAAAAAATTACAAGAAAAGCAGAAAAACACGCCTTCTTACTGGTAAGGTCAAGACTTTAATTATTATTTGTTGCTTTGTTTCTCTTTTTTCAGTTCTTTATTGATGGTAGAAACTATACATTCGTTCAACATGTATTTCAATTCTTCGCTGTCCTTGGCATATTGTCAGCAAATATAGTAGACTTCCTTTATAGCTGCGTTTCTAAACTCTTTAATGATAGCACCTTCAGGAATGAGCCTTTCTGTTTGCCAGTAATCAAGAACCAAATTAACCATGGTTGCGCGAAGTTGTTTTCTGGTATCTACAGACAGTTTCTTGAAAGAAAGTTGTTCCACCATATCAGATTCACCTGGATTTATCGGACAATCATTGTTCGTGTCGTATTGCGGACCATATTGCATATAGTCCTGCCACATTCCTAAGTTTTTTTCGACTTCTACATAGCAAGTATTTAGGTTTCTCTTCTTATTTTTCTTTTTACCCATATGATAAGTTGAATGTATTTTACAAAAGTAGTCAAAGTTTGATTAACGTTGTAATATATATTTTCGATAAATAAATCAAACAAATAACTTCCATTGTACAGATGCAATGAACCTTTTCTTATTTGAATAAAATTCTGTATAGTTCATCTAATGACGAATTCTTTTTATCGGACTGTCTCTGCATTTCTACTTCTAATTTCTGTAAGTGGTCAACTCCAGATTTACCGCTATATTTGTTTCGTTTCCCTTTATCTGTCCGGGCAGCTTTCACATACAGATGGGCAAATTCGATATGGCCTTTCATGTTGGCCGTGAGGCTGGCAAAGTTAGTAAACTCACAGCCTACCACAATGCCGGAGAACACGGAAATAATCCGGGTGATGATTCTTCATTCCTTGTACAACAAGATGTACAGCTCTTCTTTCTCCATTGGACTCTTGTCACATAGCTGAATCCGATAACAGCATAGCAGAAACGAATAACGTACATAGGCATTCTTGTATCGGGGAATTGGATTCTGTCTGATACATTCATGTAGTTCCTGTAATTGCTTACAGACGGGTTGAATCAAATCGGAAACCACCACATGTTCCGAGAGCAGCAGCTGCAGAACAATGTAGCAAAATAACTTTTGCAGGCTGTCACCTTCCTGAAAGTTCCTCGAAGCATAATCCAGCAAGTCTGTGACATCCGTCGGTCTGAACATATAGTTCAAGTGTGAACGGATGTGAGGATGGGAGAAGATGTGGTTATAGCTGGCTCCTAAAAAAATGGTTGTATAATCATCGCTGAAAGCCACCTTTCTAAGATGAAGCAATGTGCCCCATATCATTCTTTTTTGAGTTTCTTCATTGGCACAAGCCATTGAAGACAGAAAGTTGTCCACTGCACAGGTTCCGGCCTGCAAACTTTCTTCCAGCCTGTTTTCATAAAAAGAGGCATTGTATATCGCAATGCCCTTTGACTGTATAAATTCTGATGCCATATCGCATAAACGTATTAGAACTTAAAGATAAAGAGTATTCATGAGATTACATCATCCATTTACATTTTTAACGACTCATATTATGGTTTTTATTGCTTCTCCATCGTCAGTTCAGGATTGATCATAGTTGACTTACTACTTTCATCACTTCACGCACATACCTTGGGTCTTCCGCATAGCCAATCTTGTGCAGCCACAGCAGGTAGTTTCCTCCTTTATACTTGTACTGCACCTTGGTGTAATAAGCCCTGACACTTTCCGTCCAGTGGTTGAACTCATAGTATTTCCCGGTTTTGGGATTCGTCAGTCCAAACAGGTTGTGCCGGTTCCGACAGAGCGGTGAACGGAACCAGCCCGTTTCCAGTATGGCTTGTGCCAGTACAATCTTCGGATGCCGGATGCCATTGCGGATGATTTCCTGATAGAGATTGGGAATAGTGAGCGCAGGAAGTTCTTTTCGTTCAGAAACCTCAGTTTTTTCAGTTCCCTTATCAGACGCTTTTTCGTGGGACACCCTTGCGTAAACTTTTCGGGCATATAGCTCCGAAAGTGGTTTCACAGGCAGCTCTAGGGCAAATGAGTCCTTTTCTGCCTTTTTGCAAGACTCATAAGCGACCGAACCCCTCTGTAGGGTATCAGGAGCCACTTTTTGTTGCTTTTCAGGTAGGATTTCCTTCTCTTTTGTAATCGTATAGAACTGTGCCGATGCTGAAGCGGAACCAAGAATCAGCAGCACGGCGGTCAGAATGATGTTGTGCATTTCTTTTCAATGATAGGGTTGCCAATACTTTTGCGGGTGTTCAAGGCGGTTCCGACCGCAAATATATCGTTTTACTTAAACAATACGAAAATGCACAACATTAATCATTCTGAAAGGCTGCCCTACGAGAAGTTGGCGGCATTGGGCATTGACCGGGAAAAGGCCGACAGCCTCCCTCAAGAAGTGAAGGAGAAATTGGCTTCCGGAGAGGTCACACCGCTCTTGCAGGTGTCCATCAGTGCCCGGAACGGAGACCTTATTACGCTTCCCCTCAAACTCCAGCTGGTATCGGATAAATACGGCAACCCGGCACTCATGGCTTACCCGGTACGTGCCGTGCTGGAAAAGGTACGCAACCAGGTGTTGTGCCTCACGGAACAGGAAGCCGAAAGGCTCAAGAAGGGTGAGGTCATCCAGAAAGCCGTGGAAGTAAACGGAGAAAAGACCCAGCAGTATCTGCAACTCGATCCCGAAACCAAATCCGTCATCCATCGCAGGGTTACGGACGTTCAACTCGAACAGAAACTCAAGGATATGGAGAAAGTCAACGACATCGAACTGGGTATGCAGCAGAAGCAGCAGGTACGCGAGGGAAAACCCATTGAACTGAATGTGGGTGGTGAAAAAGTATCTGTTGGTGTGGATTTGAAAGAGCCCCAGGGCTTCAAGGTCATCCAGGGCGACATGAAAGAGTGGGAACGACAGCAGAAACTCCGCTACGACGAACAGCATCCCGAGTTCCTGGGACTGGTGATGACGGACAAGAACCGCTGGGAATACCAGCAGGTGGTGGACAAACAGTCGCAGGAAAGAGCCTTGAAGTTTCGTGCACCGAAAGCTGAACAATCCAAAGGTCTCAAACTTTAAATCCTTTTCCCTATGGTCAAGAAGAATGCAGAGAAGGATGTCGGCTTTGTCCGGCAGTTCAACGAATTGAAGAAGAAACATCCCGATGCGATGTTGCTCTTCCGTAACGGAAACTTCTACGAAATGTATAAGGAAGATGCACTCAAGGCATCGGTAATACTGGCGCTGAAGGTATCAGACAAAATCCTTCCGTTGGAGAAAGACCCCATCAAACTTCTGATTTTCCCCCATCATGAACTGGACATACATCTCCCCAAACTGGTACGCTCTGGTGAACGGGTGGCTATCTGTGATGCGATAGACCGACCGGAACTGATGAAGAAACCCAAGGAGAAGGTCGGGGAAGAATTGAAAGAAACGAACACCTCTAACAAGAATACTATGGCGAAAAAGAAGAAAGAACAGGCTGTGCAGGAAGAGCCTACCAAAACAGTCAAGACGGCTGCAGAGGAGAAACCTGCCAAGGAAAAGAAGACGGAAGCCAAAGCCGAAGTCAAGAGTGAACAACAGGCCGAGCAGAAAGCGGAAGCCAAGCAGGAACGCAAACCACGTGAACAGCAGATGATTACCGCCAACGGCGAGAAAGTCAGCCACGGCCATGCGTTCCAGAGCACCACCAATCCGGCAGACTGGTACTTTACCGCCAAGATGGACGGCGTGCAGCTGAAACCGCAGAAAATGGACGCAGCGGATTTGGCCGCTTACCAGAAGAAGGAAATGACGGTTCCGCAGTTGATGGAGAAGTATTATCCGACTAAACTCATGCCGAAGGTATCGGAAGAAGCGTACCAAATGCCGAAGCAGTTGTCCGGCCCTGATGGAGCCATTACCATCGATAAGTTCAATGTCTATAAGGAAAAGGACGAGCAGCGGCCGGATTACGGCAAGTATAAGTTCTACGTGCAGATGGGCGACACCAAGATGTCGGCAGTGGCTTCCCGAGAGGACCTGAATGCCTACTTCGACCGGGTGGTCAGTCCTACACAACTTGTGGAGAAGAACTTCGGGGAACGACTGCACCTGCAGTCTGCCTACGAGAAGTACCAGCTTCCCGAAGGAGTCGACCCCAAAGGAGTCCGTGTGGCCAAGGACCACTCCGACAACAAATGGAAGGTGTCGATGGACCTGGGTGACAAGGGCAAGACCAGCAAGCATGAACTCTCCTTTGATGACGGTTACTCGCTTTTCAAAGCCAAGACCGCTACCCGGGAACAGATTGCTGCCAAGTACCTGAATACGGAAATCACGGGCATGCTTTCAGCCGTGACCAACAAACTGGAGAAGTCGGCTTCCATGAAAATGTAACAAAATCAAAAGAAACAAACGAATATTCAAGAAACAATTAAAGACGAAAAGATATGACAGCTAAAAAGACACACGAGGAGTTGGTGGAACTCCTTCAGACCGGTAAAATCGGCTTCCTCCGCTTTGTGATGGACGGGGACAGTGCAGGGGATTATTTGGAATGGTGCCAGACCCACGGCACGGATCCTTCGGATGAATCCGCAGAGTTTTATGTCGAACAGACGGACATTGACCAGATGGACCGTCAGGTAATGGATGACGAAAGCTATGGCATATGGAACTAACACATCCGGCAATGCCGGGCAGGTAGCCATCGACCGCTTTGCCGAAATGATGATAGCCCGTATGGAGCAGATGAAGGCTTCCGACTGGAAGAAAGGCTGGATTGGCGGTGCATCCGGATTTGCAGGTCTCCCGCAGAACGTGGGTGGTCGCAACTATTCGGGTTCCAATTCCTTCTTCCTCCAGCTGCAGACCGCAGCCCAGGGCTACCAGCTGCCGGTGTACCTCACTTTCAAGCAGGCGCACAACCTGAAAGCCCATGTACTGAAAGGTGAAAAAGCCTTCCCCGTGGTCTATTGGGACGTGCTGGTCAAGGACAAGAACGGCCATAAGGTCAGTTCGGATGAGTATAAGGCCATGAGCAAGGAGGAGAAGAAAGGTATGGATGTCATTCCCTTCTTCAAGGCTTTTCCCGTGTACAACATCGACCAGACCAACCTGGCAGAGGTACAGCCCGAACGGGTGCAGAAACTCCTGGAGAAATTCAAGGTGCCCGAACTTCGGGACAAGGAAGGCATGTATGTCCATGCCGCTCTCGACCGGATGATTGAGACGCAAGGTTGGCTCTGCCCCATACAGGCAGACAAACGGGTGGACGGAGCTTTTTATTCACCAGCTAAAGACATCGTGGTGCTGCCCATGAAGGAGCAGTTCAACATCGGCAATACCCCCGAGGAAGTCTACCGGGGCGGCATGGAGTTCTATTCCACCATGCTGCATGAGATGTCACACTCCACCATGACTCCCGAACGGCTCAACCGCGAGATGGGCGGACGTTTCGGAGACCCGAAATACGCCAAGGAGGAACTGGTGGCGGAACTGACGGCTGCCATGATCAGCCACTCGATGGGATTTGACATGAAGGTGACGGACAACTCCGCAGCCTATCTGGATTCCTGGATTGGGGTACTGAAGCAGGAACCGAAGTTCATTGTTTCCGTCATGGCGGACGTGAACAAGGCTTCGGACCTCATTCTGGACCAGGTGGACAAGCAGCGGCTGGCACTGAACGAACAGCCCTATCTGACGAAGAACGACCCGTTTGCCCCGTTGGGCGAAGGCGAAGAGGTGCCGTTCAAGAATGCGGCCATCGTGAAGACACGCAACGGGGATTATGCCATCCGTGCTTCCTACGATGGTGTGGAGTTAGGCTTGAAGAAGGTATCGAAAGATACGGCCAAGACCTACTTCCAGCTGACGGACTACAAGGACAAGGCTGCCTTCCTGAACATGACGGCACACAAGACCTTCGAGCCGGAGATAGCCAACCTCAAACGCACGCAGGCAGTGGGTGCCAAGTTAAGCATCTGATTTTATGTAGAACCTTCAATTCCATGAACCATGACTGATTACAAGGTAAACTTCAAGGACCTCAAAGCCAAGGTAGGCATCGACGATGTAGCCTATGCGCTTGGGTACCGTCTGGACCGAAAGGCCGGTGTGGGCCGCTACATGGAGCTGGTGTTGGGTGATGGCAAGGAAAAGCGGGATGCGCTCGTAATCTGCCACCCCCAGGACAAGGCTTCCCAGCGGTTCTTCCGCCGTGACGGTTCCAAGGGGGATGTAGTTACACTCATCCGGGAGAACCTGAATGCCTTCAACGTGTCGGGCAAGGATGAATGGCAGAAGATAGCCAAGGTGCTTTCCCGCTTTGCCAACATGCCCGAACCTGAATACCGCGAGGACCGGGAGTATGTACAGTCAGCCAGGTATCATGCCACCTTCGACAGCTCCAGGTATGAGGTGAAGCCGATAAATTCCGATAAGATTCCGGCCATCTTCCATCAAAGGGGATTGTCCGATGAAACGGTACGCACCTTCGCTCCGTTCATCCGGCTCATCCGTGACAGGAAGAACGAGAACTTTGACGGCTACAACATCGGCTTCCCTTATACCAACGGAGAGAACGACAAGGTCCGGGGCTACGAAATGCGAGGGTACGGCGGTTACAAATCCAAGGCGGCCGGAAGTGATTCTTCCTCTTCCGCATGGGTGGCCGACTTGTCAGGAGGCTATCCGAATGTCGTGAAGAGTGTCTTCTTCTGTGAGTCGGCTTTCGATGCCATGGCATTCTACCAATGGAACCGGAAGCAGCTGACCAGTGAAATTGCCTTGGTATCACTGGGCGGTACGTTCTCTGACGGACAAATCCGGCAGGTGCTGAACCGCTTTCCCGGAGCCCGCCCGTTTGACTGTTTCGACAATGACCTGCCCGGTCGCATCTACGGCTTGCGCATGATGGCACTGGTAGAGAACATCCCCTTGAAAATCAACCGAACCCGTGACAACTTGGAAGTGGAAGCGAACGGACGTTCCTTCCGGCTTGATCCGGAGCGACCCTTTCAGGTGCAAGTCAAGGAACACCTGTCGGTCAGATACGATATGGGACAATGGCTTCCACCCAAGGCTTTCAAGGACTGGAACGACTGTCTGCTCAACAAACCGATGGAGGTGCGGCTGCATCCGACTAAACAGGACCAAATCAATAACCTGGCCGAACGCAGAAATGCAGGCCCTAAATTATAAACGTATGAATGTAAGACGATGGAAACGCTCCTTGTTAATCGCTGCTGTTGGCTTATTGATAGGTAAAACTCCGCTCTTTGCCCAACAGACCGACCCGGCGCTGACTTCTGCCGTACTGGGTCAGACCGCAGCCTTGAAGAAGATCCACAAGGACCGCAAGAAGACGCAGGAGAAAATCATTGCAGCGGAAGTGGCAGTAACCGCTTCACTGGAGCGGATTCACCAGGTGGAAGACAAGATGCTGGACTACCTCTCGAATGCGCAGGGCGCCATGCAGAACCTCTACCAGATTAAGCGGGCTGGGGAACTGGTGGCCAAGGAAATCCCGCAGAACTGCAGCCTGCTCCTCAAATCGGTGGGCGGCAATCTGAAAGGAACCGTCATTGCGGCCATGGTATCGGATGAACTGACGGATGCTGCCACACAGATGACGGCACTCTTTCCCTTCATGAAGCAGCTGGTGACTTCGGGCAAGTATGACGTGACAGGAGATGATGGCAAGAACGAGAAGCACAAGGTAAACCTGCTGAACGCTTCGGAACGCTACTACATCGCCAACGAGGTGGTAAGCCGGCTGGAAGCCATCAACACCGACCTGTTTATCCTGGCCTGGCAGGTACGCACACTCTCATGGAACGACCTCTGGTTTTCGCTTGATCCCGAAGGATGGGCCAACGTGATGTCCGGCAAGAACATCATCGGCGGTATCATCTCGGACTGGAACCAGGGCTACAGCCTGAAATGGTAAATAGGTAAACTAACTTACTAATCAGCTAATCACAAAGTAATCAAGTAAGGAAATAAGAAAGTAATCAAAGCAACAAGTAACAGAATCATATAGTAAATAAATCATCCAAAAACAAAAGCGTATGGAAAAGAAAATAATCGGTCGCTGTCCCTTGTGTGGCGGCAACGTGGTAAAGACCTGCAAGGGCTACCGCTGTGAGAACAACATCGCCGAACAACCTACCTGTGTGCTGAATATCAACGGCATTATCGGCAACCGCAAGATGAGTGACGAAGAAATCACCGAACTGTTGGAGCACCGCTTCATCCTGTTGGACGGCTTTGCTTCCAAGGAGGGAAAAGCCTTCCCTTCCGTGCTGGAACTGGCAGACAATGGTGCCATCAACATGCAGTCCGTCATCGGCAAATGTCCGCATTGTGGCGGTGATATTCGGGTGGGTACGAGAGCCTTCAACTGCTCCAATTACAGCAACCAGCAGGCGCCGTGCAACTTTGCCATCTGGCGCAACATTGGCGGCCACCAGCTGAGTCTGACAGAAGCCAAGGAAATCTGTGAAAAAGAAATCACCTCCAACGAACTGGAGATGTATCGTGATGACGGCACCATCTACCGCAAGCGTCTCGGCCTTTCTCCCGACAAACTCCAAATCGTGAAGATATGAAACCGGGAATGAAAATGATTATCATGCTGGTAACCGCCGTCAGCTTTTGGGGTGGACTGTTTTACTTCGCCAGCTGTTCCGGCCGACCCGAGAAACGGGCGGTGGAAATCGCAGAGAGAGCCTTGAAAGCAACCGTTGATAATCCGGAGTCCATCCAAATCAAGGGCATCAGCAAGGCAGATTCGGTATTCGGAAAAGAATATGTCAATCCGCATGAGAAGGCTGCATTATCCATGCACCTGATGCAGTACGGGCACAAGTTGATGGAGGAAACGGACTACTTCCAAAACCTCGATAAGGATGATACCGCAATGAGTGATCAGGTCACCCGTCAGCTGGATGCCATGACCACACTCCGGGCTTTGATAGCTTATGGAGAAATGAAAGAAGCGAAAGCCGGGAAAGAAAAGGTCGCGAAGCCGTTTAACGGATGGAAGGTCAAGATAGATTTTGAAGCGAAAACGTCGCAGGGAAAACCGTATCACTCTGAATACTGGTTCATCCTCGATAAGGAGGCGGAATTTGTAGTCAAATCATTTGAAATACCGCTGCTATGAAACTGAGAAATTTGAAACATTTACTGTGCGCTATACTCACAGGAGGAACCATGTTATTTACCTCCTGCGAAGAATGTAACCATGAAGGAGACAGGTCTATCGCTTCTTCCCTCCAGGTTGGTGATGTAGTCTGCTCGGATGGCAGCGTATTGTCTAAAGAGAAGTTCTCTTCCTCGAAAAAGGAACCGGTGGCCATTGTCTATCATGTGAACCGGAATCCGGAGATCAAAGCTTTGGGCTATGCCGTTTCTATCAGGGACGTCGCATCGGCAGCCTTTGCCGATAGTCTGGGTGTCGAACAGGTAACGTCTGCTTCATTGGAGAAGGAAGACGGTAACGAGAACACCCATGCCATGTACCGCCACAAGGAAGTGAAATCTCCCTTAGCCGTTTATGTCTTCGACATGTGGCGCTACGGCCAGTCCGCCTACATTCCTTCGGTGAAGCAGCTCACTTACCTCTATCAGCAAATAGGGTTGGTCAACCAACGGATAGAGGCGGTCGGCGGATTACCCATCAGTCTGCAGCCTGGTGACTGCTGGCTGTGGACTTCCACCGAAGTGGAGGGACAAAGGGACAGCAAGGCCTGGCTCTTCTCGATGCAGTCGGGAACCATTCAAGAAACTCCGAAGGATCAGGCGCATAAGTTCAGACCGGTGATAAGTATCTATTAGCTAAAGTAACCTCTAAATTCAAAGATTATGAATGAATTACTCGTACAACTTCAGATGAAGATGGAGGCATTCCAAAAGGATGCAGTCCTTCAAGCCGAAAAAGGTAACAAGGCAGCCGGCCAACGTGCCCGCTGTGTTTCACTCGAAATGGAACCGCTTCTGAAGCAGTTCAGAAAACTGTCGTTGGCGGCTGCGAAGAAGTAGTAATTTGCTTTTGTAAGTTTAATTGTGATGTTTAAGAAGTTCCAACCGTGAAAGATTGGAACTTTTTTCTATTGCCTATATTTCATTAGAGGAAAAGGTGATTTTTATATATATTATTGATTGCTAATTTTGCGGTGAATGTATTCGTAAGTAAGTCTGGAGATTTCAGCAATGAGTTCTTCTGTTTTCTCTGACGACAGCTTACTATCTTTGCAAAATACGGCAATAGAGTAATGTTTTCCGTTCGGTAGTATTACGAAGCCTATATCATTTACAGCTACAATTGTGCCATCATCTTTTACATAACCAGTTCCTGTCTTATGATATAACTTTGTGCCTAATGTGGGTAAGTATTTAGCCAAACGATTAGGCCCGGTTTGCGTTCCTGACATAACTTCTGTAAGCCAAAGGAAATCCTGCTGTCTCTGAGTTCTATTATCAACAAGCATTTCCAACAAGAGAATTGCATCGTTTGGTGTTGTACTATTAAAATATGCACGGCTATGATCCATCGCCATCTCATCTTCTGTCCATTTTATTTGAGTATTTGTACACCCTAAATCCTGTATAACCTGATTTGCATAATGTGTACCATCGAACAGGTTAAAAAGAATATTGCTTGCATTATTGTCGCTTTGCGCTACTGAATATTCAATCAGCTGACTTACTTTTAATCGAATATCTCCATCTGGATATTTATCCCGTAGTGGACTATAGGTATCAGGTGACAACATATCCTTAGTAATGAGCATAGGCTTTTTCAATGTTAACGAATCTTGTTTCAAGCAATGAAGAATAGCTACTGCTTGATGGAGTTTAAATACGCTCATCATAGGAAAAGATTGATCAGCATTTTTTGTACAAAGCATCTTCCCCTGATAGTAAACTGCAATTCCAACTTGGACATTTTTTCCTTCTAGAAGTTGTTCAACTTGCTTTTGAAGCGAGGTGTTTACGTCTTTCTGTTTTGACAGGCATGTCAAGGGAGTTAAGACAGTAAGTAATATACTAAAGATAATGGTTAATTTTCTATTCATAAATAAGCATATATAGTTTAGTTGCAAAGTTAATAAAATATGTAATATAGACAAATAGAAGGATAGTATTATTTTTACTTGTCTTAAAATCATGTATGATTTCCATAAAGTTGCTCATCTGCACTCCCGATGAATTTTCCGATACAAAGGTACGAAGGGTCGGTACGGCGAAAGCAGCCGGCAGCCTTCCACAATTTGTACCAAATTGGGTATTCCGTCCGCTTTCCCCTTGCCACATTTGCCTTCTGTCCCTTACACCCTTCGTGAGAAGAGGTATCGTAAAAATCACCCGAGAGTGAGAAGCCCTAAGGCTTCAAACCAAAGGGAAAAAATTAGTTCAGCTATGGCATACAAACTCAAAGACCGAAAAGAAAAGATGCTCTACAAGGGCAGTGTTTACGAACTCACCCTGCAGTGGGACAGAGAGAGTCTCCGCAAGTGCTTTTGCGGTATGCCTCCTTTCTATGCACACATCCGCAAGGACGGCGCCAACTATGCACAAATCGACTGCTATTCCAATGGGGACGATTTCAGTGTGGTACCCATGCACCCGCTTTTTGAAGAGCCGGAATGGATAGTGCACTTCCTAAAGTCGGACATCAATTCCATTCCACTGCAGAAACTGCTGGAACTGCTTCCCATCTGATTCACGGAGTAACGAACTTAAAATGAAATCGCTATGGACACACTCATTGAAGCTATTCCTACATGGGCACTCTGCTATCTGTTCAACTCGGATGCAACCGGACTGACGGATGAAGAAATCGCTCTGATTGACCAATGGTACACGGAGAACAAGGTCATGGGTATCACTACCGCAACGGAACAAGAGGGAGAATGTTTCCCTTACTTCTCACACTATCCTGCTTTCGGTCTTCCTGCCGAAGTGGTGGACTGCCACGTCATGGTAGGCTGAATACTGCCGGTGACTACAAATAATTATTTACGCTTAAACATAGGAACATATGAAAGGAACTGACCATTTCAAGGAACTCATCAAGAACTATCTTGATAACCGAGCCAAGGAAGACGAACTCTTCCGTGCCAAGTATGAAACCACCACACGCACCATTGACGATGTGGTCAACTATATCTTCCATGCCGTACAGCAATCCGGCTGCTGCGGTTTCTCTGATGATGAAGTCTATTCCATGGCAGTCCATGCGATAGATGAACCCGATTTGGAAATTGGCAAGCCGATGAACTGCAACGTGGTGGTGAACCATCATATCGAACTGACCGAGGAGGAAAAGGCAGAGCAGCGTGCCATTGCCCTCAAACGATACCAGGAGGAGGAAATGCGGAAACTGCAGCTGCAGCAACGCAACAGCCGACCCAAGGCAGCCAAACCGCAACCCAAACCCATTCAAGAACTCTCACTCTTTCAAGGCATGGAACTATGAAGGCAAGAACGAAAATAGAAAAACAGGTGGCAGCTTCCAATGAGAAGTTGACCGTCCTAAGCCCCAAAGTGCTCACATGGGCAGTGCGGAAAGTGGCAGGACATGTCTGCTTCCGTACTTCCGCACACAAGTGTACCTGTGGCGATTGTGGCAGGCACTTCGACTATGAGGGAAAAGGCAAGTCGGTATGCTGCCCTCATTGCGGTACTCGCTTACAGATAAAGGACACCCTCAAACGCACCATCAAGGAAGCCTACTACTTTTCTTCCCTCGAAGTAATAGACCATTTGCAGGTGCAACGGGTATTCCGTTTGGAAACGACCTTCCGGAAAGGAATGCCTATGG
>ERZ780225.233-NODE-233-length-14470-cov-2.34291_pt1 | contig 14470 bp, 5 predicted proteins | sample MGYA00511166_ERZ780225 | MGnify/ENA primary metagenome ERZ780225 (study PRJEB29588, sample SAMEA2154920) | human gut metagenome | biome: human gut; feature: human-associated habitat; material: faeces | place: Denmark | collected 2008/2010 ...
GATGATTTGCTTTGGACTATAAATTTTGGTACGGGAGCTGATATCGACAAGCAGTTTGCCAAACTGAAAGAAGTACGTCCCGACGCTCCGTTGATGTGCAGCGAGTTCTGGAGCGGATGGTTTGATCACTGGGGGCGCAAGCACGAAACCCGTGACGGACAAATCATGGTGGATGGCCTGAAAGAGATGATGGACAAAGGTATTTCTTTCAGTTTGTACATGACCCACGGAGGAACGACCTTTGGCTGGTGGGGTGGTGCCAATAATCCGGCTTACTCGGCTATGTGCAGCAGCTATGACTATGACGCTCCTATCAGCGAAGCAGGCTGGACCACCGACAAGTATTTTGCTTTACGTGATATGTTGAAGGACTACTTGGACGAAGGACAGACATTGCCTAAAGTTCCTGAAGCTTTACCGGTTATGGAAATCCCTGCCATTAAATTCACTCAAATAGCTCCGTTGGTTGACAATCTGTCCGAACCGAAGCAGACAGAGGAAATCCAGCCGATGGAGAAATTTGACCAAGGCTGGGGAAGTATCCTGTACCGTACCCATTTGCCGGAAGATGTGAAAGCGGGAACCGTTCTGAAAATCACCGAACAGCATGACTGGACACAGGTTTTTGCCGACGGGAAACTGTTGGGGCGTCTGGATCGCCGTGGTGGAGAACAGGAACTTACACTGCCTGCATTAAAAGCCGGTACACAGCTTGATTTATTGGTGGAAGCCATGGGGCGTGTGAACTTTGACAAGTCCATTCACGACCGCAAGGGAATTACCGAGAAAGTGGAACTGGTGAACGGTAAGAATGCTGAAACGTTGAAAGGCTGGACTGTTTATAATCTTCCCGTAGATTATGAATTTGTATCTTCCCGGAACTTTCAGGATATGAACTCGTCTGCCGCCTGTGGCATAGAGAAAAATGATGAAAGTGTTCCGGCCTACTATCGCGCTACTTTTACCTTGGATAAGGTGGCTGATACATTCCTGAACATGGAGTCTTGGGGAAAAGGTATGGTATGGGTGAACGGTCATGCCATGGGACGTTTCTGGGAAATCGGTCCTCAACAAACCCTGTTCATGCCGGGTTGTTGGCTGAAAAAAGGAGTGAATGAAATCATCGTTCTTGACTTGAAAGGCCCGAAAGAGGCAACCATTGTCGGATTGAACAAACCTATCCTGGATATGCTTCGTGTGGCTGTTCCTGAAACGCATCGTAAACAGGGGCAGACCATCAAACTGGAGAAGGAAACACCGGTATCTGCCGGTACTTTCAAACCAGGTAACGGTTGGCAAGAAGTGAAAGTTCCTGTTACGAAAGGACGTTACTTCTGTCTGGAAGGGCTGTCTTCTTTTGATAATACCAACATTGCCGCCATTGCGGAGTTTGATGTGTTGGATGAGAAAGGACAGAAAATCTCTCGTGAAAACTGGAAGATTGTTTATGCCGACAGCGAGGAAACCCGTAGCGGTAACCGCACAGCCGACAAGATTTATGACCTGCAAGAAAGTACTTTCTGGCAGACGGTAGATAATACGGCTTATCCTCATCAGGTGGTGATAGATCTCGGCAAAGAATATAACGTGACCGGTTTCCGTATTCTGCCACGTGCGGAACAGGGAGCTCCCGGCATGATTAAAGATTATAAGGTGTATGTAAAAGCAACCGATTTCGGTTATTGATATACTTTTCCCGTAGGGGTGGAAACACAGACTGCTGAAGAAGCTACCGAAAAGAATTAAAGACACAGATGTAAGGAGGAAGCTTCAAAAGAAGGAAACCTGCGAGTGGAGCAATTATCGGATACTTTAGCAAATTTTAAAATTTGCTAGAGTATCCGGTTTCTTTTTTATAACTTTGTGGCAGTCTATGATTCTAACCGAAAGCACAATGAAATATATATTGACCTTTATACTATCTTTTCTCTCCTTCTTGGTGTGTTCTCAGAACATAACTATTACAGATATCCCTACCATTGACCAGCTGCCGGTAAATGCCATTCATCGCGTATTCAGAGACAGCGAAGGATATATGTGGTATGGCACGGTGAACGGATTATGTCGTGATGACGGTTATCATGTGAAAGTGTTTCGTTCGGACATTGAAACTCCGGGATTATTAGAGGACAATTTGGTGGAGTGTATCGCTGAGGATAAGAAGGGGAATATATGGTTCGGTACAGACAAAGGGGTGTATATTCTTGATAAATCGGACTACAGTGTACATCCTATGGACCGGGAGCGTTTGAAGAATATTCCGGTGATGTATCTATATGCTACCAGTGACGGCTATATGTGGCTGAGCTATCGTTCTATATTGGCCAAATATGACATCAACGGACAGTTGGTCAAAGAGTATCCCCTCCGGAATAAGTACGGAAGAACTACTATTTCCGGATTTTGTGAGAGCCGCAACCATGAGATTATTATTTCTGTGTGGAATGGCCGGGTATATCATTTGGACAAAGAAAAAGACGAGTTCGTTCCTTATCCTGATAAGATGAGAAGACAAAATCCTACGGTGATGGTTCAGGATAATGAACAGGAATACTTCTGGTTGGCAACCTGGGGGGATGGTGTGGTGCGTTTTGACCCTTCGGCTCCTGAAGATTCTATGTTTGTATATTCTGAAATACCGGTCAATGCTGCCGGTGAGGAGGATGGGGTCATCCTTAGTCTGGTACAGGATGATAAACTGGGGTATATCTGGTTAACCACCGGGCACGATTTCATGTCCTTACAAATACAACCGGATAAGACGTTAAAACAATTGAAATTCCAGACAGGGCTTCTGCCTGTTAATCATATGTTGGTAGAAGTTCTGAAAGGGAGGGGATGTCTATGGGTGTCGGCCTTTGACCGTCCTAGTTTCATTGTACATCTGATGGATAATATGACCAAGGATTATGCCTTGCCCGCTTTGGCGGACAGAGTAAACCGCAGTCCGGCTGTAATGGCTTTGTGTGATGACGGAGACGGTATGATGTGGATGATGCAAGAAAGAACCGGGTTGGTGTTATATGACTTGAAGCAGGATAAAGTGAAAATCTATTCGGATTTTCCCGAGCTTGTTTCGTTGTCTTTGGATAACGGACGAGAGATGACTCGAGCACGTATTAATAACGGTATTTGGGTGGCAAAAGATTTGAATAGATTGGTTTATGGTATGATCCGTAAGGGTATGGAGATGTATCTGGTGGATCTTATTGATTTGAACGGGCAGGTGGAATCGAACGCTACGGTGACCAAATTGTATGAAGACTCGCACGGAATCTTGTGGATAGGCTTGAACAAAGGACTTTGCAGTTATGATGTCCGTCAGAAAAGAATTAAACAGGTTTATCCCGATGTGGGGCATGTGATGGGAATCGTGGAGAATAAGGAAGGGTTGATATGGATTTGTACTCAAGACAACGGTTTGTTTCAGACAACGGCGGATGAAAAACTTCGTTCTTTCAAATTGGACAAGAATTTCTCTTGTCTGTCTATTGCTCCCGATTGGATTTTGTGGTTGGGAACTTGTGACGGAGGAGTCTATTCTTATGATCCTTCAGAGAATAAGTTGGTCAGTTATAATGAGGCTTGCGGTATGAACGGTAATCAGGTGAATCAAATAGTGGCTGATGCATATAATCATATTTGGATTGATACAAACCAGAAACTGATAGAATTTAATCCTCGTAACGGTTCGTTCCGCACCTATCTTACCACGGATGGTTCTATCTTGTTGCATCGCTTTCTTCCCACTGCTGTTTGTCAAGCAAAAGATGGCAATATTTATTGGGGCGGCATTCCGGGTATTTGCATGGTTACTCCATCAAACGGGTTGGAAAGAAAGGCTAGTGCAGTGAAGACCAAGATAACTGATATAAAGTTGCAAGGAGAATCATTGATATTCGGAGATAGAAAGAGTAGCAATTCCATTAACCGGATAGAATTGCATCCCGATGATCAGAATTTGGAAATTAGTTTTTCTTCTCTTAACCACCGTTATGCTTCAAAAATACGCTATGCTTATCGGTTGATAGGAGTGGACAAAGCGTGGGTATATGTGGAAGGTGGAAAAAACTCGGCTTTTTATAATCATCTGAGTAAGGGCACTTATACTTTTCAGGTGAAAGCGACGGATGAAAATGGTCTTTGGAGTAAAGAGGTAACTGAACTGACTATCCGACGCCTTCCTGCTTTTTATGAAACTTGGTGGGCGTATTTGTTCTATGTATTGATAGTGATGGGTGTATCCGGTTATAGTCTGTATCTTTATCTGAAACGCGTGGACCGTAAGAATAATGAAATGTGGGCGGACAGCAAGGAGATGATTAAAATGCGTATTTATTTGGATAGTAAGGTGAATTTGCCTGAACCTGAGTTTGTACAACTGGACAAACTTCTATTGGAGAAAGCGGTAAAAGCCGTGGAAGATAACCTTACTGAGCCTGATTTTGATGTGACAGCTCTAGCTGATGCCATGAATATGTCCCGTTCTACTTTGACCCGTAAATTGAAAGCCATAACAGGCCGAACTCCATTGGATTTTATCCGGAACATCAAGATGAAGCATGCCAGACACATGTTGGAAGATAAAGACAAAAGTGTAACAGAGGTTGCCGCTACGTTGGGGTATTTTAATCGGAAGTATTTCACCACTTGCTTTAAGGAGGAATTTGGAATGACTCCCAGTGAGTTCCAGAAATCACAACACGAAGAATAAACATCTTCCTGTCCTTTAATTGTTGCAAATAGGGGGTACAAATGCGTCAAGTTATAGCTAGAGCTATTTGTATCCCCTGTTAGCATGGTTCTTCACCTGTATTTCTATTTCCTATTTCATTCTTTTGCCACAACCTTTTACGGGGAGAAAAACACATCTTCTTCATTCATTCCCGCAGTAAAGGTATGTATAACTTTAAATTTAATATAGAATGAAACATTTGTTTTTGTTGCTTACTCTGCTAAGCTTTTCATTAACGGCCTTAGCCCAGCAAAAAGTGACGGGTAAGGTGAAAGATTCTTCCGGCGAGCCTGTCATAGGAGCCAGTGTTGTTGTAAAAGGCAATAATACCATGGGAACCATTACCGATTTTGATGGAAACTTTATGTTGGATGTTCCGGCAAAGAGTGTGTTGGTTATTTCTTATATTGGCTATGTCACTCAGGAAGTCCCGACAGCAGGAAAGAATTCATTAGAGATTGTTTTAAAGGAGGATACCAAAACCTTGGATGAAGTGGTGGTGATTGGTTACGGTACACAGCGTAAAGGTGATGTGACCAGTTCTGTAGCTAGTGTGAAAGCCGACAACTTTGTAAAAGGAGCCGTGAAAGATGTGGGACAGCTGATTCAAGGAAAAGTAGCCGGTCTGGCCATTACCAATCCTAACGGTGACCCGACGGGAAGTACTCAGATACGTCTTCGTGGTACAAATACCATTGGTGGAGCTAATACAGCTCCTTTGGTATTGATTGACGGAATTCCGGGAGAACTCGGTACAGTGGCTCCCGAAGATGTGGAGAGCGTGGACGTGCTGAAGGATGGTTCTGCTGCCGCTATTTATGGTACGCGCGGTACGAATGGTGTGATTTTAATTACTACCAAACAGGCTAAAGGAGTGGATATTAACCAGGTGGAGTATAATGGCTACGTCAGTACTTCTCTTATAGCCAAAAAGTTGGATATGCTGAATGCAGATGAGTTCCGTACCCTTTATCCTGACCAGGACCATGGGGCTGATACGGATTGGATTGATGAGATTAGCCGTACACCGGTTAGCCATGTTCATAACTTGTCATTGATGGGTGGCAATTCAAAGACTAATTATATTGCCAACTTGAACTATGCCTCTCGTCAAGGGATCATGAAAAAATCGGATTTCGAAAGTTTTCAAGGACGTATTGAGGTAACCCACCGTATGTTTGATGATAAGTTGAAGTTGAAATTCGGTTTGTTTGGTAAGAAAAACCAGATGGAATCTACAACTAGTGGGGGTAGTTTCAGAGGTTGGGTATATGGCCAGGCAACTCGTAGAAACCCGACTGATCCGGTAAGAAATGAGGATGGTACATGGAATGAGAATGTGAGCAAATTCGAATACGAGAATCCGTTGGCTTTGTTGTATGAGGCTGAAGGAAATGTAAAAAAGACGCAGTTGCGTTACAATGGAAATATTGTTTATAATCCTATCAAAGATTTGACTCTTTCTGCCGTATTCTCTTATATTCGTGACAATATGAACCGTGGCTACGGTGAAACTTTGAACCATATTTCTGCTTTGCGTGATGGATTGGCTGGTTGGTCTTCGGTAGGTGCTTATACCAAGATGGAGAAGTTGATGGAACTTACTGCACAATATAACAAAGAAATCGGTGCGCATAAATTTAGTGTCTTGGGTGGTTATAGCTACAATGAAACAGACTTTGAAGAGCTTTGGATTGATAACTATGGTTTTCAGGATGATTATTTTGGCGGATGGCATAATATTGGCATTGGTTCTGCTTTGAAAGACGGTAAAGCGAATATCGGCTCAAAGAAAACTCCTACAAATTTGATCGGTTTTTTTGGGCGGGCTACCTATTCGTTCAAGAATCGTTATTTGTTGATGGGAGCTCTTCGTTATGAAGGAGCCAGCCAGTTATGGGGTACTGATAATGCATGGGGGCTTTTCCCATCTATATCTGTAGGATGGAGAATTACCGAAGAAGCATTTATGAAGAATCAGAAGATATTTGATGATTTGAAACTTCGTGTGGGATATGGTGTGACGGGTTCACAGCCTAAAGATCCTTTCCTGGGGGTGGCTATGTTGAAATACGGCTCGTATGCTTTTGTAAATGGGAATTGGGTACAGACCATTGTTCCGGCATCCAATCCGAATCCTGATTTGAAATGGGAGGAAAAGAAAGAAACCAATATTGGTTTGGACTTCGTTTCATGGGGTGGCCGTTTGTCCGGTTCTATTGATTATTATAACCGTGATGTGGATGGCTTGATATACGAATATGGAGTACCGACTCCTCCGAACTTGTATAATAAGACGATGGCCAATGGGGGTACAATGAGAAACCGTGGTGTGGAAGTGTTGGTAACTGTGGTTCCTGTTCAGAATAAAGATTTTGAATGGAGCACTACCGGAACATTCTCTTTGAACTCTAATAAGCTAATCAGTTTGTCTGGCAGCATCTTTAAGTCGGATTATGACTATTTTAATACGGGTACAGTGGAATACTCCGGTCAGGTAGCCGATTCTCACAGAGTACAGGTAGGTGAAAGCATCGGTAATTTTTATGGCTTTAAAGTAGTAGATGTGGACAGTGAAGGTCGTTGGATCTACGAAGACAGGAATGGTGAGTTGGTGAACTATAAAGATTTTACTCATGCTCCCGAAGATAAGCATGTTATTGGTAACGGTCTTCCTAAATGGTATGCGGGATGGAACAATACTCTTCGTTATAAAAACTTCGACTTGAATGTGACGATGCGTGGCGCGTTTGGTTTCCAGATAATCAATGGTGGACGTATGAATTATGAGAATGTAAAAAACAGCCGTTTTGAAAATCGTTTGAAGTCTGTGAATGACTTGGTATTTGGCAAGCATACGTTGAGTCCGGAAGTGGAACCGGAATTCAATAGCTATTATGTAGAAGATGGTGACTACTGGAAGATTGACAATATCACTTTGGGATATAGCTTCGGTAAGGTAGGTAAATATATAAAGTCACTCCGTATTTATGGTTCGGTATTGAATGCTTTGACTATAACCGGATATAAAGGTATTGATCCGGAAGTATCAACAGATGGTTTGACTCCGGGGTATGATACACGTGACAGATATCCGAGTGTGCGCTCATTTACTTTCGGCGTTAATGTGAAATTTTAATGAACTAAAAAGGAATTGAAGATGAAAACAAATATAAAATTATGGACAATGGGACTGATGACAGCCGCATTGTTGGGAAATACAGCTTGTACTGATTTACTGCATGAGAGTTATGGGCAGGTAGTGTCTGAGGATTACGTGCCGAAAACGGAGGAAGATGTCAGTTATCTGGTAAATGCCGCTTATATACCTTGGCGTGAAACGTTGCTGCAATGGAACGGAGTGGTTCGTGCACAGGAATTGTGTGCGGATCAAGATGTTCTTCCTGCCCGTGATGGTATTGGATGGGTAGACGGTTATATCTATAAAAGATGGCATCAGCATACTTGGACTACCGAGGATGACGGTGTGCTTCAAGGATGGGAACGTACGTACAATGGTGTGAATACCTGTAACCGTATTTTATCTCAGATAGAAGAAGGTGTGATCAGTGTGGATGGAGAAACGAAAGAAAAGTTGATTGCCGAATTGAAAGTACTGAGGGCTTCATATTATTATATTTTGATTGATTTGTATGGTAATGTGCCCATTGTGACAGATTTTAAAGATACTTCTTTGCCGCAACAGTCTACTCGTAAAGAGGTCTTTGACTTTATTGTGAAAGAAATAACGGAGAATATGGATTTGTTGTCCGAAACGCCGAGAGGTTATTATTATGGACGTTTCAATAAGTGGGCGGCTCATACATTGCTGGCCAAAATGTATTTGAATGCTGAAGTTTGGTCGGGTACTGCTCAATGGCAGAAATGTATTGACGAGTGTGATATCGTGATTAATTATGCCGAGAAGTCCGGAGAATATGCATTGGAGAATAATCAGAAGGATGTTTTTGTAACGCATAATGAGAATTCTAAAGAAATTATCTTTGCATTGCCGTTTGATGAAATTTATGTGACAGGATGGAATGATTTTGATTTTCATATGTACACTTTAGCACCTGAGAATCAAGATACTTACCAATTGACTGCACGTCCTTGGGGAGGCGTGTGCGCAGTGCCTCAGTTTATTAATTCTTTTGATGAGGATGATGCACGTTTAGAGGATAACTATATTCAAGGTCAGCAATATACCTATTCCGGTGAAATCTTGAAGCGTAGTATTGATGGAAAACCATTGATTTATACGGTAGATGTCCCCTCTATTGATCAGTCGGATGTGGATGATGGGTTCCGTTGGGGTAAATTTGAATATGCCACCGGTATAACCAACCGTTTGAGCAATGACTGGCCGTTGTTACGATATGCGGATGTATTGATGATGAAAGCGGAGTCATTGATGCGTTTGGGCAAATCGGGAGCAGGTGCTTTGGTGACTCAGGTACGTGAACGCGCCTTTAAGAATGATCCTGAAAAAGCGCAAGTTACAGACGCGGAACTGATGGGAGGAAGTGTATATGATTATGGTCGGAGAGATAGTTATAAGACAGAACATGATGGAGGAACGGATATTAAATATGGTCGTTTCCTTGATGAGCTTGGTTGGGAGTTTTGTCAGGAAGGACGCCGCCGTCAGGACATGATTCGTTTTGGCATCTTCACTACAAAAGCTTGGTTCTCTCATGATAAGAGTGATGAAACCAAAAATCTGTATCCTATTCCAAATAAAGTATTGTTGACCAATAGTAATCTGAAACAGAATCCGGGATATTCTAAATAGTATTTATTGGATGTTTTTTTAAGGATGAAAAGGTTGTTTTTTCTTTTCTACATTAAATTAGAAAGAATTATGAGTAAAAAGATTTCAATAATTTTGTTGCTCCTCTGTCTGGGATTATTTTCCCAGGCACAGAGCTATCAGAAAATATCGCAAGGAGTTAAGACTACTGTACAAGGTATGGATGTTGAAGTGGCATTTTATTCTCCATCCATTGTCCGGGTTTATAAGACACCGGAGGGAAGTTCGTATGACAAGAAGAGCCTTGTAGTAATGAAAGAGCCTGAGGAGACCTTTGTGGAGTTTGCAATGAATAAAGAGTATATTCGTTTAAAGTCGGATGTATTACAAGTAGAGGTAAATTCATCTACAGGTGGAATCAATTTCTATGATGCAACCGGAAGGGTGTTGTTAAAAGACAAGGATTATGGAACACAGTTCACCCCGTTTGATGATGCGGGTACTTTTTCTTACAATGTCCGGCAGGCTTTTTTATTAGATAAGGATGAAGTGATTTATGGATTGGGGCAACAACAGACTGGAAAAGTGAATCAGCGCAATCAAAAACTTTTTCTTCGTAACAAGAATATGAGTATCTGTATTCCTTTTATTCATTCAGTGAAAGGTTACGGACTTTATTGGGACAATTATTCCCCAACTATGTTTACGGATAATCCGCAAGAAATGTCATTCGATTCTGAAGTGGGCGATTGTGCCGACTATTATTTCATTTATGGTAGCAATGCGGACGGCGTGATAGCCGGAGTCCGTGATTTGACCGGGCAGGCTCCTCTTTATCCGCTGTGGACACTTGGATTCTGGCAGTGCCGCGAGCGTTATAAGAGTCCGGATGAACTGTGCGAAGTGGTTGATGAATACCGTGATCGGAAAGTTCCTTTGGATGGAATCATTCAGGATTGGCAGTATTGGGGATGTGATTCTAACTGGAACTCCATGAAGTTCCAGAATCCTCGCTATATTAATAAGATGGGCGACAAAGAATACATGAAATATCTTCCGAATGGTGAGAATCCGGATGCACGTTATGGTACTCCAAGAATAAAAAGCCCTCAAGAAATGATTGACTATATACACAAGCGGAATGCGCATATCATGATTTCTGTATGGGCCTCTTTTGGTCCGTGGACAGAGATGTATCATAAGATGGACAGTCTGAATGCTTTGCTTCATTTTGAGACTTGGCCGCCTAAAGCCGGAGTGAAACCTTACGATCCGTTCAATCCTGTAGCAAGAAGTATTTATTGGAATGAAATGAAAAAGAATATCTTTGATCTAGGTATGGACGGCTGGTGGTTGGATTCTACCGAACCCGATCATCTGGAGATTCAAGATAAAGATTTTGATACAAAAACTTATTTAGGTTCTTTCCGAAGAGTTCACAATGCTTTTCCTTTGATGTCCAATAAAGGTGTTTATGAGCACCAGCGTGCTACCACTTCCGACAAGCGGGTATTCTTACTTACCCGTTCTTCATTCTTGGGACAGCAGCGTTATGCTTCACATTCATGGAGTGGAGATGTCGTTTCTACTTGGGAAGTGATGCGCAAGCAACTGGCAGCTGGCCTGAATTATTCTTTGTGTGGTATTCCTTACTGGAACACTGACTTGGGAGGATTTTTTGCTTGGAAATATAATAATGATGTTAATAATATTGCTTATCATGAGTTACACGTCCGTTGGTATCAGTGGGGAGCTTTCCAACCTATCATGCGTTCTCATAATTCCAGTCCTGTTGCTGTAGAGATCTATCAGTTCGGCGATAAAGGTGATTGGGCTTATGATGCATTGGAGAAATATACCCATTTGCGTTATCGCTTATTACCTTATTTATATAGTACTACTTGGGAAGTAACAAATAAGGCAGGCAGCATTATTCGTCCTTTGGTGATGGATTTTCCGAAAGACAAGAAAGTACTTGATATGGATACGGAGTATATGTTCGGACGTAGTTTTTTAGTACGTCCGGTAACTGATTCTCTCTATACATGGCAGGATAAAAAACAGAATGGTTATCAGAAAAATATGCGGAAAATAGAGAAAACGGATGTATATTTGCCTGAGGGAAGTAACTGGTTTGATTTCTGGACTGGGGCAAAGTTGGCTGGTGGCCAAACCATACAGCGTGAAGTACCTATTGATATCATGCCTGTTTATATCCGTGCCGGTTCTATAATTCCTTGGGGACCTGCGGTGCAGTATGCCACAGAAAAAAGTTGGGATGACCTGGAGATTCGTGTTTATCCGGGTGCTAATGCAACTTTTATTCTTTATGAGGATGAGAACGATAATTACAATTATGAAAAGGGAGTTTATTCTACTATCACTTTCCGTTGGGATGATAGTAACCGTACTTTGCACATCAGCGACCGTGAAGGAAGATATCCCGGAATGTTGGAAAAGAGGAAGTTCAAAGTAGTTCTCGTAAATCATAGATCAGGAGAAGGCGATAAACCATTGAAGGGAGGAAAGATGGTGAATTATACCGGTACAGCAATTGAGGTGAAACTTTAGAATGTTCATATTGAATATCCAGCAGAATAAATAAAGAAACGATAAAATACATTATGAATTTACTTAAAACCATTTTATCCACTTCCGTTTTTGCTATAGCTTCTGTAGCTTTACATGCTCAGCTACCCGCAAAAGTAGAAAGTTTTCCAGTCAGGGATGTGCGGCTCACCGCCAGCCCTTTCAAACACGCAGAGGATATGGATATCCGTTATCTGCTGGGAATAGACCCCGACCGTTTGTTAGCTCCTTATTTGAAGGAAGCTGGTCTTTCCCCTAAAGCCGAAAATTATACCAATTGGGAAAATACAGGGCTGGACGGTCATATTGGCGGACATTATTTATCGGCCCTTTCCTATATGTATGCCGCTACGGGAAATAAGGAGATCAAGGCGCGTCTGGATTATATGATAAGTGAACTGAAACGCTGCCAGGATGCCGCCGGTGACGGTTATCTGTGTGGAGTTCCAAACGGGCGCAAAATGTGGAAGGAAATAGAAGAAGGGAACATTCGTGCCTCTGGTTTCGGATTGAACGACCGCTGGGTTCCTCTTTACAATATTCATAAAATATATGCCGGCCTTCGTGATGCAACTCTTCAGACCGATAGCCGGGAGGCAAAGGAAATGTTGGTGAAACTCACGGACTGGATGATTCGTCTGGTATCCAAGTTGAGCGATGAACAGATACAGGATATGCTGCGCAGCGAACATGGAGGGTTGAACGAAACATTTGCCGATGTGGCCGCTATCACCGGCGACAAACGCTACTTGAAACTGGCTCACCAATTTTCTCATCACACCGTGTTGCAGCCTTTGTTGAGACAGGAGGATAAACTGACTGGTATGCACGCCAATACCCAAATACCGAAAGTGATAGGTTTCAAACGTATTGCCGATTTGGAAGGCAACCGGGACTGGAGCGAAGCTGCCCGCTATTTCTGGGAAACGGTGGTAAATCATTGCAGCATCACTATTGGAGGTAACAGTGTGCGTGAGCATTTTCATCCGGCTGATGACTTCAGCAGTATGCTCACCAGCGAGCAGGGGCCTGAGACTTGTAACACCTACAATATGCTCCGCCTTACAAAAATGCTGTATGAAACGAGTGCGGACGTTCATTTTATGGATTATTACGAACGGGCGCTTTATAACCATATCCTTTCCACGCAAGATCCTGTGCAAGGCGGATTTGTTTATTTTACCCCGATGCGTGCCGGTCATTACAGGGTCTATTCGCAGCCTCAGACCAGTTTCTGGTGTTGTGTGGGATCGGGGATGGAAAATCATGCCCGTTATGGTGAAATGATTTATGGACACAAGGATAATAATCTGTATGTCAATCTTTTCATTCCGTCTACCTTGCGCTGGGGAGATACCCAAATTGAGCAACAGACGGCTTTTCCCGATGAGGAGGGGAGTACTCTTGTTATTTCTCCGGAAAAGGGAAAGAAAGAATTTACCCTTCTTTTCCGTATTCCCGAATGGACGAAGCCGGAAGCATTACGCTTGTCTGTTAATGGTAAACGGCAGAACGTAACGGTCAAAGAGGGATATGTTAGCCTGAACCGTACTTGGTCAAAAGGTGACAAAGTAAGGCTGGAACTGCCGATGCATTTGCGTGCCATTGCACTGCCGGATGGTTCTGCCAACTATTCCATCTTATACGGACCGATTGTGCTGGCCGCCCGGTTGGGCAAGCAAAATCAGGATGGCATGTTTGCCGATGACAGTCGTGGCGGACACATTGCTGCCGGACCGCGCCTGCCTTTACAAACGATGCCTGTCATTGTGGGGGATAAGAACAATCTTCTTTCTCATCTGAAAAAAGTGGAAGGTAAGCCGTTGACATTTACATTGTCCGGAGTTTATCCCGAACGCTATGAGGGTATGACTGTGGAACCGTTTTCCCGTTTATATGAGTGCCGGTATATGGTCTATTGGCCTGTGCTGTCCGTACAGGAGTTGCAGGCAAGGCAGGAACAGTTGGCAAAAGAGGAAAAGGAGCGTGCCGCATTGGATGGTATGACCGCCGATAAAGTGATTTGTGGGGAACAACAACCGGAAAGCGACCATTTCATCCGGATGGAGAATTCCCGTACGGGGGATGATGAAGGGATTCACTGGCGTGAGGCGGCCGGTTGGTTCAGTTATCGTATGAAGACGAACGGAAAGCAGGTCAATAAAGTGCGTATCCGGTTCCGTCCCGAGATTCGTAAGGATGCAAAAGTATGGATAAACGGGCAGGAAGTAGGACGATTGGCTGGTAAACCGGTTTCGGATGTATCGGTTGGGATATTTGATGTACCTGCATCTATGCAATCCAATGAGCAACTGGAGATAAAGATCGGTAAAGGAAATGAGAAAGTGACTCCGCATATTTATGAGGTGCGGCTGGTGACTGAATAAATACAT
>ERZ780225.240-NODE-240-length-14168-cov-2.23673_pt1 | contig 14168 bp, 7 predicted proteins | sample MGYA00511166_ERZ780225 | MGnify/ENA primary metagenome ERZ780225 (study PRJEB29588, sample SAMEA2154920) | human gut metagenome | biome: human gut; feature: human-associated habitat; material: faeces | place: Denmark | collected 2008/2010 ...
AAAAGTGATTGATGATGTGTTAAAACTGAGTGTGGTCAATTCGAAGGGAGAGATGGTGCCTTTCAGCAGTTTTACGCAGATAGAACAAAAACTGGGGATGGACCAGATAAACCGGTATAATATGTATTCGGCTGCTTCCATCACTTGTACGCCGGCTGCGGGCAGTAGTTCCGGACAGGCGATAGAGGCTATGGGGAGTTTGATTAAAAATCAGCTAGGTGGTGAGTTTGGATATGAATGGACCTCTGTTGCCTATCAGGAAACTCAGGCAGGTAATACTACTACAATTATTTTAATCATGGCCTTGTTGGTAGCCTATTTGGTACTGGCGGCACAGTATGAAAGCTGGACAAGTCCGGTGGCTGCCGTGATGGGGCTTCCGGTTGCTATTTTGGGAGCGATGTTGGGCTGCTGGGTGATGGGGGTTCCGGTGAGTATCTATACCCAGATCGGTATTATTCTGCTGATAGCCTTGTCTGCGAAGAATGGTATCTTGATTGTGGAGTTCGCCCGTGATTACCGTAAGGCCGGCAATCCTATCCGTGAGGCGGCATACGAGGCAGGGCATGTGCGCTTGCGTCCTATCCTGATGACTTCATTTACCTTCGTGCTGGGTGTGATGCCGTTGTTGTTTGCCACAGGAGCCGGTGCAGGCAGCCGTGTGGCACTGGGTGCGGCAGTGGTGTTCGGTATGGCTGTGAATACAATTTTTGCTACCATTTATATTCCTAACTGGTATGAAGTGATGCAGCATATTCAGGAAAAATGGCTGACTAAGAAAAAATAATTGTTTGGTTTCACCACAGATTGGTCAGATTTATACGGACAACTCGATTTAAAAACTGTATGGATTTGCGTTATCTGTGGTGAATTTGTGTATCTTTGCGACAAACACATGGAAATATGGATACAATAAACAACGATCTTACTAACTTATTGCAACAGATGGGTGTGCATAAGGAAAGCCTGGGTATAACCCAGCGTATTGTCATTATAGCAGGGATTCTGATCATTGCTTTTGTGGCAGATTATTTTTGTAGAAAAATAGTAGTTCCTACTATAAAGAAACTGACGGCAAGGACTCAGGCTACTTGGGATGATTATTTATTCAATGATGCTGTATTAGATAATATGTGTCATCTTATTCCACCTATTATATTGTATGTATTGCTTCCTTTTGCTTTTCCGCATGAACCTGTGACTTTGACATTCATTCTGAAGCTATGTTGGGTGTATATCACGGCTGTAGCCATGAAGTTGATTTGTTCTTTTCTGACTTCTCTCTATACCATTTCAAGCGAACATGAGAAACTAAAGAATCATCCTCTGAAAGGGGTATATCAGATGATAAAACTGATTGTGATTTGTGTAGGGGTGATCATTATAGTCAGTACCTTGATTGATAAAGATCCTGTGAATATTCTTACCGGATTGGGTGCTTCTGCAGCTATCTTGATGTTGGTTTTCAAAGATACGATTATGGGGCTGGTAGCCGGAGTCCAGCTTTCTGCCAATGATATGCTCCGTCCGGGAGATTGGATTACCATGCCGAAATACGGAGCGGACGGTACAGTAATAGAAGTGACTCTTACCACTGTAAAGGTACGCAATTGGGATAATACTATAACTACAGTCCCACCTTATGCATTGGTCAGTGATTCGTTTCAGAATTGGCGTGGCATGAGGGAAAGTGGTGGACGCAGAGTGAAACGTTCTATTAATATAGATATGAATACGGTCCGTTTCTGTACACCGGAACAAATGAAAAAATTTGAAAAACAAGTCTGGATGTCAGGCTTTGAAAAGACAGGAAAGGAGGAGGTGAATCTTTATGTATTTCGTCACTATCTGGAATATTATTTGCGTCATAATCCTCGGGTGAATACAGAATTGATTTTGATGGTGCGTCAATTACAACCTACGCCGCAAGGATTACCCATAGAACTTTATTTCTTCTCTGCCAATAAAGACTGGATTCCATACGAACGTTTGCAAGCAGAGGTTTTTGACCATTTGTTGGCTGTTCTTCCCGAATTTGGATTAAGGGTATTCCAAATTCCTTCAGGATTGGATGTGTTGTCTCTTTCTTCTCATTAATTATTTATAATCTCACTAGCGGAGAGGTACAGGAATCATCACATATTAACATGGATTACATCAAATTTATTGATTGTCAAAATGAATAATCCGTGTTAATATGTGAGAATGTACACTATTATACATGAAGTTCCAGTATAAACCGAGTTCCTTTTTTATAATCAGTGTCCAAAGTCAGTGTACCATTTAATTTATAAGCGATAAGGCTGCAAGTAGGCAACCCTAGTCCGTTTCCTTGCGTTAAATCGCGTATTTCTGCAAATGGCTTGAACAGTTTTTCACGTGCTTCAACCGGAATTCCCGTTCCCGTATCGGTTAGTATGAATTGATGTGTATGGGCGCTTCGTTTTTTGAATTCCAGTGAAATCTTACCACTTTTCGTATATTCTGCCGCATTGTTCAATAAATGGTTTAATATACGTTCCAATTCTTCTGCATTTGTCTTAATATTTACACGTGGAACATTTACCACTGCTTCTACTCCGGATTTGAAGTTTATTTTCGCTTTTTCCATAATACTTTCACACAATGTATTTATGTTCAGTTCCTTTAGCGGATAATGTTCTTCACGTGTTTCTTCCAATGAAATATACGTCTGGATAGCTGTCATCAGTTCTTTCAGTGCCTTGATGTTTTCATGTAATATTGGGGTGGATATTGTTTCCTTTGTTGCTTCATCTATTGTATTCAGACTTGGTTCAATTTGGGCGCTGATATTACCGATAAATTTAGACTTCTGCTCATTGTTTTCATTCGCTATCTGTAGGCTATGTTTCAATTTCTTTACTTGGCGGATATGTTTAAATAACAGGGTAGCTAAGAATAATAATCCGGCAGCCAATATGGCGGATAACACACATAGTGCAATGATAATAATTAGATTTGTGGTAATCTTGTCTTCTTTTTCCTGCAAAGTCTTTTGACTGGTTTCATATTTTTGTTGCAGTGTGTTTAGTTCATTGGCTGTTTTTACTGCTTTTATGGAATCTTGCCATGAAGTATAAAGTTTTCTCATTGCAATAGCCAATGGGGCATTATTATTCTGTTCGGCATATCCCAACATGTCTTTATAGCATTGGTCTATTCCTTTTTCGTCTTTACCGGCAGAGCGCTTTTGGAATAAGATGTTGTAACATTCCAAGCTTTTGTCTGTCATACCGAAAGTTTGATAATAATTGGCTTCCGTCATTAGAAGCTCTTCTTGTAAAGAGTCTGATTTTAATTGGTCTGTATAGGAATGAAGTTGTTTCAATAGTATCTTGCATTGTTCTGTATTTTTTAGATTCGTATACATACGCAGGCGTTCTTTACCCACCATGAAACGTAATTTGTATTCGGGTGATTTTTTTTCTTGCTCATTATAATAAATCAATGCATCCATTTGTCGGCAAGTGGCAAAGGCTTCTTTATATTGCCTGTTTTGAGTAAAGAGCGTACTTACCCGTATTCCCTCTTCTACCGCTTTATTTATTTGCTTTTGTTCGGCATACTGAGTGAATTTTGCCCACTTTGTATTTAACTCTTGAATATTGACATCTGCCGGTTTGGCTGTAGTTTGTCCTTGCCCTGCAGCACAACAAAAGGCAAGTGCTAATGTTAGAAGAATTTTTTTCATTATTGAAACAGGTTTTCTGCAAATATAACCTTTTTTTAAGCAAAAAGTTTAGGGAAGTGCAACTTTTTTTCAGCTTCTAGCGTCTAAACTGTAAAACAATAACTTTTAATCAGGACAGGCCATCTTGTAAAAAGAATAAAATCATAATATTTAAAATGAGAAAAATAGTAATGATAGCCATACTGGTAGTCAGTATGGTACAAGGAGTTTTTGCCCAACAAATAATTATAAAGGGCACTGTGAAAGACGCGACAAGCAAAAAGGCAGCAGAATATGTTAATGTAGTTTTACAAACAGCAGATTCGGTTTTTGTTGGAGGGACTACTACGAATGGCAAAGGCGATTTCTTGCTGAATAAGGTTTATGCAGGCAATTATTTATTGGCACTATCCTGTGTGGGGTATCGTACGCAATTCATTGTATTAGACGGAATTAAACAGAATATAAATTTAGGGGAAATTTTGTTGGAAGATGATGCTGTGGCTATGGAAGGTGTAACAGTTAGTGCTTCCGGACAGATCAGTCATTCGGATCGTAAGTTGATTTTTCCTTCTGAACGGCAAATGAAGGTTTCGACAAATGGAGTCAATCTGTTGCAACAGATGATGCTTCCCCGTATTCAGATAAATCCTATGAATAATGAGATAGGAGTGTTAGGGGGAGGAGAACTTCAGCTTCGTATTAATGGAGCGAAAGCAGAAGTTGAAGAGATTAAGGCATTACAGCCATCAGACATTATTCGAATAGAGTATCATGACAATCCAGGTTTACGTTATGGTAATGCTGAGGTAGTGCTTGATTATATTGTCCGCCGTCCGGAAACGGGGGGAAACTTTGGAGTGGATTTGTCTCAGGGGATGAATGCCATGTGGGGAGAATATAATGTTTTTGGAAAAGTGAACCATAAGAAGTCGGAGTTTGGCGTTTCGTATTACATGGGACCTCGCGATTTCTATGGTATGTACCGGGATAATGAAGAGGAATTCCATTTGGCGGACGGAACGACATTACATCGTATAGAAGAAGGTGAACCGGGGCACGGATCTATGTTTATGAATAATTTAAGTATGAATTATAATTTGCAGCAGACCGAAAATTCATTGTTCAGTGCTACTTTTCGTTTGAGAAGTAATAGCCAGCCGCATTGGGATTATCAGGGAGTATTGACTAATGTTGCCGATTCTGATGATAAGGTGGATATGATAGACCGTACTAAAGAAAGTTGGTCTCGTCCTTCGTTGGATCTTTATTATCAACAGGGATTGAAAAATAAGCAACTTTTGGTATTCAATGTGGTTGGTACTTATAATAAGGAAAAATCACGCCGTTTGTATCAAGAAAGTTTGCAGGATGAGTTGTTGACTGATATTAATAATAATGTATTGGGAGATAAATATTCTCTGATTGGGGAGGCTGTTTATGAGAAGCAATTTTCTAAAGGAAATTCCTTGAGTTTCGGTTTGCGCCATACTCAGTCTTTCGCCAATAATGCATACCGTAACGGTCATTATTATGAAACGGATATGAATCAAGGGGATACATATGTTTATGGTGAATATAGAGGAAAGGTGAAAAAATTGGACTACAGATTGGGGGTAGGCGTTACTCGTTCTTATTATAAACAAAGTGGTGATGATTCGTATGAGAATTATAGTTTTAATCCCCGTTTGGTACTGCATTATGCATTACCGGGAAATTCATTTGTTCGTTGGAAATCCGATATCAGTAATGCTTCGCCGTCATTGGGGGATTTAAGTGCTGTAGAACAGATTGTGGATTCGTTGCAAATCAGACGAGGTAATCCGAACTTGAAAGCCTATTTGCGTTATCACACAGAGTTGACATACGAATGGCAGAAAGGTATATTTTATTCTAATATTTGGGGAGCGTATGATTATCAGCCGAATGCCATTATGGACGAGAAGTATCAGGACGGTGACAAGATTGTACAGACATGGGACAATCAAAAGGATTGGCAGAAATTATCGGGGCGTCTGACTTTGCGTGTTGGCCCTATTAAGGATATGCTACAGTTCTCGTTTACCGGTGGAGTAAACCATTATATGAGTCATGGTAATACATATTCTCATATTTATACAAACTGGTATTGTAATGCTGAAGCATCCTTTAATTACAAGCAGTTCTCTCTTTACTGGCAGATGAATACTAACTGGAATAATTTCTGGGGGGAAACCTTGTCGGGGGGAGAGAATATTCAGGTATTGGTGATGTATTACACGCATAAGAATTTGCGTGTGGGGTTGGGCGCTTTCAATCCGTTTACGGATAATTATAAGCAACAGACTGAGAACTGGAATAAATATGCTTCTTATAAAAAAACGAATTATGTGAAGGAGAGCTCGCAAATGTTTTTGGCAAGTGTTTCTTATAATTTCTCGTTTGGCCGTAAGTTTAAGACAGGTCAACGGAGGGTGAATAATAGTGATAACGATTCCGGAGTGATGAGTACCGGAAAATAAACAAGATAATCATTTGAATGAGCTTAAGTTCATGGGGCAAGTAAGTTAAGTAACTTGATTCACGAACATAAGTTGCTTGGCTTACGAAGTTAAGTTCATAAATTTACCGGAATAATAGATATATTACCCTTAACAAAATCATATATGAAAATGAAAAAAAACTTGATTGATTATGAACTCCTGTGGGAGAAAATTACGGATTACGCAAAGGCCACCGGTAGAACGACTGCTCGTCCTGTACTTCTATTATATTATGTATTGCGAAGCCCCGAAACTCCTTCTTCGGATAAGATGTTGATTGTGGCGGCACTTTCGTATCTGGTATTGCCGATCGATTTGATTTCGGCTAAGCGGTTACCAATTATCGGCTGGATTGATGAAGCGGTATCTTTGGTTTATGCTTATAAAAAGGTGTGCCGCTATGTGACTCCTGAGATTGAATCAGAAGTGGATAATATATTGGAACGCTGGTTCCCGGAAGGAAAGTATGAGTTGATAGAAGAATAAATATTGTACTTGTCTTTGGGGAGTAAGGATGGGTAAATGGAGTATTTTAGGAATGGGCTTCGTCGACTTTCGGCGTGGCCCTTGCTGATTGTAGACAAAGGTAAATTGTAACTCTCCCCAAGGAACTTCATTTTGTCTGAGAATATGTGAGGTATGTAAAAGTGTTACAATATGTTTTGAGTCTTATTAATTCCCTATAATTCAATTATTAACATGACCTAAGTTCATATAGTAACCTTACCCGTTTTATTCGTACCATGGCTCCTATATATCCCGTTCATAAACATGATTTGGAAACCGGTGCTTATTTGGATGCTAATGGTAAGGCAACTACTGATCCGGGTGAATATATTTATGATTATGAAGGAACTCGCTTGTCGAATAATGGACGTGATGCGATAGCTGAAACAGAGTTCAATCAACGTGAACTGGTGCGTGTTAATCAGACTGGACATACTTATCTCACTTTGACTCCGGTTGAAGGGTTGAACCTTACAGCCAATTACTCTATCAATAATATTGATTATCGTCGTAAAGTCTATGAAAATCCTTATGTGGGCGATGGCACTGCCGGACCGGGTCGTTTGAACCAAATGTCTACCCGAACGCTGACTCAGACCTTCAATCAATTGATAACTTATAGCAAGTCTATCGGAAATCATAACTTTGACGTTCTTTTGGGACATGAAAACTATTCTTATAAGTATGAGTATTTATATGGCATGAAGACCCAGGAAACAGTTTCGGGCATGTATGAATTTGGTAATTTCGTAAATATCAGTTCACTTAGCTCCTATACGGACACCTATAAAAAGGAAGGTTACTTTGGCCGTATCAATTATGATTATGCGCATAAATACTACGCTTCACTTTCTTATCGCCATGATGGTTCCTCGCGTTTTGCAAAAGAGAACCGATGGGGGAATTTCTGGGCGTTCGGAGCAGGCTGGAGAATTAGTGAAGAGGCATTTATGAAGGATGTGAAATGGGTGAATAACTTGAAATTACGTGCTTCTTACGGTGAAACAGGTAATGATAATATATTGGATAGTGATGGTGATCCTGATTATTATCCTTATCAGACCTTATATGGTTTGGGATATAAGAATGGCTCAGAAGCTGGAGCCTACTTCACGGTGATAGCCAATCCCTCATTGAAATGGGAAACACAGATATCTACGGATATTGCTCTTGAATTTGGTTTGTTTGACCGTTTGACGGGTACTATTGAATATTTTAAGAAAGATTCCAAGGATTTGTTGTTTGATGTTTCCCAGCCTGCTTCTGTCGGAGTAACATCCATTATACAGAATATCGGTAAGGTTACTAATTCAGGAGTGGAAATAGAGTTGGATTATAATGCATTTAAAAATAAAGATTGGAGTGTATCAGTTGGGGCCAATGCTACTTTTGTGAAGAATAAGATCAAGAACCTGCCGGCTACAATGAAAGAAAATGGATATATCAGTGGCTCTAAAAAGTGGTTGGAAGGAAAGTCCATTTATGAATTCTGGCTTCGTCAATGGCATGGGGTAGACCCTCAGACCGGTGATGGTTTATATGTGGCTGATGTAAGTAAATATAATCAAGGGAATATCGGAACAGGGGATGGAAACATTACGCAGAGCCAGTTTGATGAGTATAAAAAAACAGTAGTGACTATTGATGGTAAGGAATTGACCAATTCGTATACTTATGCTAAATACGACTTCAGCGGTTCTTCTATTCCTGATGTGTATGGTGGGTTTAATGTCAGAGTTAGTTATAAGAACTTTGATTTGGCTGCTGTATTCTCTTACCAGTTGGGCGGTCAGATTCTGGATACTAATTATGCTACCATGATGAGTATGACTGAATTTGGTTATGCACAAAGTCCGGATTTGTTAAAAGCATGGAAACAGGCAGGGGATATTACTGAGGTTCCCCGTATAGACAATAGTGCGGCTCATACCACGAATATTGGTCAGTCTTATTCAACTCGTTGGCTTACCAGCTCGGATTATCTTAATTTAAGATCTGTCACTATTGGCTATCAGCTCCCAAAAACTTGGTTGAGCAAAGTGATGCTTAAGAGTGCCCGTTTGAATCTGACTGCGGAAAACTTGTTCATGTTGAAAGCCCGTCAGGGATTGAACCCGATGGCCAACTATTCCGGTGTGACTTATAATGAGTATATGCCGTCCCGTAATATCACGTTAGGGCTTAATGTTTCATTCTAAAAATAAAAGAATTATGAGATCAATTAAAAATATAACATTAGGATTAGCGACAGTTGGAGTAATGTCTCTATCCGGTTGTGCCGGTGATTATCTGGATACCATTCCGTCTACCTCTGTTTCAGAAACGACAATAAACACCTCGTTGGACAATCTTTATATAGCATTGAACGGAATTCATAAAGAGATGGTTTCTCAGGAAAGCGGATATCAGTGTCTGGGCGGTGAACCCGGTTTTAAAGTAAATGATGTCAATCATTATAGCGAGATGGTGGCATGGGGATTGAAGGCACGTGTAGCATTGGCCATGCAAGATTATAATAATGCGGCGGTTTATGCAGGGAAGTCTATTTCTTTAGCTGAAGCAGGTGGTCACCGGTTGATGACTGGCAGTCAGTTGAATTGTGGGTTTGCCAATATCACGACGGATACTAAAGAAGCGATGTATGCTGCAATGACTCCCGATGATAAGACTGTCTATTTTTATTCTTATTACGCATATATGTCATGGAACTTTAACTCCAGTGCCATTCGTCAGGGAGTGAAGTGCATAAATGTGGATGCTTATGAAACGATGTCTGAAACAGACTTACGGCGTGCGTGGTGGGATCCGACAGGGGAAGCATCTGTTCCATCATCAAGTTATGCAAAGAATGCTTATCAAAACCGTAAGTTTACTGCCCGTTCTACAGCCGATGCTGTAGGTGATGTCGCATTTATGCGTTTGGCAGAAATGTATCTCACCCAGGCCGAAGCATTGGTTCGTGCAGGAAAAGATAGTGAGGCGCAGACTGTGTTTACTAAATTCCAGATAACCCGCGATCCCTCTTATGTTTCAAAAGGAAATATCGGTGATGCTTTGGCAGAGGAAATTATGAATAGTCGCCGGGTGGAATTGTGGGGTGAAGGTTTTCGTTTTTATGATTTGAAACGTTTGCATTTGTCTATTAAGCGTGGATCAAATTTTGATATAGCTTTCTGTACTTTTCTTGAAAAGGATAAAGATGCACAAGGTTGGGTGTGGGAGATACCTAAAATTGAAACTGACTTTAATTCACTTTGTACGAAGAACTATTGATAATTCTCTCTAACACATAAATTTTCTCTTAAAGGAGGTGGGCAGAATTTTTCTTGAAAGTTTTGTACCACCTTTTTGCTTGACATAACCTTTGTTTTACAAGACCGATAGCTTTTCTGGTTTTCTTTTTGTATTACTAGGGTTGTCTAATATCAATTTTGTTGATGTTTTTTGGTAATTTAGAAGAAATGGATTTAATTTATCCTTGGTCTATCGTTATAATCCATTGTCTTGAATAAAGTAAAGAACCTGTAAACACGAAATAAGTGTAAACAGATTCTTTACTATTGTTTAAAATGATAAACTATTCAGGTGAAAAAGCTTATTCCTCTTCGTCCAGTAAAATGTCCATAATCTGAACAGCTGCTTTGGCAACAGAGGTTCCGGGACCGAAGATTGCTACAACACCTGCCTTGTATAAGAAGTCATAGTCTTGAGCGGGGATAACACCACCGGCGATGACCAAAATATCTTCACGACCTAATTTCTTTAATTCTTCAATAATCTGCGGGATCAGTGTCTTGTGTCCGGCAGCCAATGAAGAAACACCTACTACATGAACGTCGTTTTCCACTGCGTCACGAGCAGCTTCGGCAGGAGTTTGGAACAACGGTCCCATATCTACGTCGAAACCACAGTCGGCATAACCTGTTGCAACTACTTTTGCACCACGGTCGTGTCCGTCCTGTCCCATCTTGGCAATCATGATACGCGGACGGCGGCCTTCCTTCTTTGCAAATTCTTCGGTCAGTTCGCAAGCTCTTGCGAAGTCTGTATCCTTTTTACTTTCTGATGAGTACACGCCTGATATAGTTCTGATTACTGCTTTATAACGTCCTACAATTGTTTCACAAGCATCCGAAATCTCGCCCAAGGTAGCACGGACATGAGCTGCCTCTACAGCCAGTTCCAGCAAATTGCCTTTACCTGTCTTTACACATTCGGTGATGGCTGCCAAAGCTTTGTCTACTTCTGCTTGATTGCGGCCTTCTTTCAAACGCTTCAGATTTTCAATTTGTTCCAAACGTACAGCTGTATTGTCTACTTCAAGGATATCGATAGGATCCTCTTTTTCCAAACGATATTTGTTAGTGCCGACAATTGTCTGGGCACCGGAGTCGATACGGGCCTGAGTACGTGCCGCAGCTTCTTCAATACGCATTTTGGGTACTCCGGTTTCGATAGCTTTCGCCATACCGCCCAAGCTTTCAATTTCCTGAATATGTTCCCAAGCCTTGTGAGCCAGTTCGTTAGTTAAAGATTCTACATAGTAAGAACCACCCCATGGGTCCACGTTCTTGCAAACATATGTTTCTTCCTGAATATAAATCTGAGTATTACGTGCGATACGTGCAGAGAAGTCGGTGGGCAATGCAATTGCCTCATCCAATGCGTTGGTGTGCAGTGACTGGGTGTGTCCCAATGCTGCTGCCATGGCTTCAATACAAGTACGACCTACATTGTTGAACGGATCTTGCTCCGTCAATGACCAGCCCGAAGTCTGGGAATGGGTACGCAATGCCAGTGATTTCGGATTCTTCGGGTTGAACTGCTTGACAATTTTAGCCCACAGCATACGTGCCGCACGCATTTTGGCAATTTCCATAAAATGATTCATGCCGATAGCCCAGAAGAATGACAGACGCGGAGCGAATGCATCGATGTCTATACCTGCGGCTACTCCGGCCCGAAGATATTCCAAACCGTCAGCCAGTGTATAAGCCAATTCAATATCTGCTGTGGCACCTGCTTCCTGCATGTGGTAGCCCGAGATGGAGATGGAATTGAACTTAGGCATTTTTTGTGAGGTATATTCAAATATGTCAGAGATGATCTTCATGGAAAAGGCAGGTGGATAAATATAAGTGTTACGCACCATAAACTCTTTTAAGATATCATTCTGGATGGTTCCGGCCATTTCTTCCAATTTGGCTCCCTGTTCCAAACCTGCATTGATATAGAATGCCATGATGGGAAGTACGGCACCATTCATGGTCATGGAAACAGACATCTTGTTCAAAGGAATACCATCGAACAAAACTTTCATATTTTCCAATGAGCAAATAGACACGCCTGCCTTACCTACGTCACCTACTACACGTTCATGGTCGGGGTCATAGCCGCGGTGTGTCGGAAGGTCGAATGCGACAGACAAGCCTTTCTGGCCTGATGCCAAATTACGGCGATAGAATGCATTACTTTCTTCGGCAGTGGAGAAACCTGCGTATTGGCGGATAGTCCAAGGACGGAAAGTGTACATCATGGAGTACGGGCCGCGAAGATAAGGAGGAATACCTGCTACATAGTTCAAGTGCTCCATGCCTTCCAAATCTTCTTTAGTGTAAACAGGCTTCACATTGATGTGTTCCGGCGTTTTCCAGTCGGCGGTGATGCCATTTTCTTTTTGCCATTCCATACCATTCTGAGGTTGAAATCCGGCATATATATCTATATTTTTAAAATTCGGTTTCATTGTTCTTCCTTACTTAATTCCTAACTTAGCGTTGTATTCTTTCAATGTGTCCAATACGTTGACACGTACATGGATAAAGTTTTCGATGCCTGCGGCTTTCAGCTCTTCCATACAAGCAGGAGCACCTGCAACAATGAAAATAGCTCGTCCGTCCAATGCCTTGAATGCAGGAATAGCATATTCTGCGTATTCATCATCGCTGGAACAGATAACTACGATGTCTGCACCGGCTTTCATAGCTGCTTCGACACCGGCCTCTACTGTGGGGAAGCCCAAATTGTCGATTACTTCGTAACCGGCACAAGCCAGGAAGTTGCATGAGAATTGGGCACGTGCTTGACGCATGGCCAGATTACCGATAGTCAGCATAAATGCTTTCGGACGTTTGCCGGATTTCTCTGTCTGCAAACGAAGTGCTTCAAACTGGCTGGCAGCACGGTCGAAGTTTAATGTGGCAAACGGCTTTTCACAGCTGTCATGATTACCTCCACAACAACATTTGGCTTCTACAGGAGCCTTTTCGCCTGCTTTTTCATTGAAGTTAGGATATTGGTTGGTACCCAGTAGAATTTCTTTGCGTTTTGAAACGGAATCGTGGCGGGCCTTGTTGCTTGCGTTGATCGCTTCCTGTACTTTTCCTGCTTTGACTGCTTCCAGCATTCCTCCTTCGTCTTCTACTTTCAAGAATAATTCCCATGCCTGTGTGGCAATAGAAATTGTTAAATTTTCAATAAAGTAAGAACCCGCGGCGGGGTCAACTACTTTGTTGAAATGACATTCTTCTTTTAGCAATAACTGTTGGTTACGGGCGATACGTTCAGAGAAGTCGTCCGGAGTTTCGTAAGTCTTGTCAAACGGGGTTACAGTGATGGAGTTGACTCCTGCCAAGGCGGCACTCATCGCTTCGGTTTGAGTGCGGAGCAGGTTTACATGTGCATCAAACAAAGTCAGGTTGAAAGTGGATGTTTCAGCATGTGCCACCATTTTGCAGGCACAGAGACAAGTACCGTCTTCCGCTTTGTTCGGACATTCGGGCTGGCGGTTGCATTGAGGATGATATTCTTTTACGATGTCCGCCCATAACATACGTGCTGCGCGGAACTTGGCAATTTCTAGAAAATAGTTGGAACTGATGCCGAAATTGAATTTTATTTTCTTGGCAGCCAGTGCGGCAGGAACTCCTGCTTCTACCAGCTTGCTCAGATATTCGTTACCCCAAGCCAATGCATAGCCCAGTTCTTGTGAAATATAAGATCCGGCATTGTTCAGTTCTATCGCATTGACACAGATACAACGGAATTTAGGTAGCGGAGCCAGTACTTCTACCAATTCTTTGGCAGTAGTGATGAAATTGCTAAGGTCTTTGCCTTTTACCATCATTTTACCCATAGGGTCATAGTTGACGGAGCCTTGCAACTTGGTCAGGTCGTATCCTTTCTTTTGGAAGTAAGCAACCAATAATTTGGCTAATTCCACCGTATGTCCTTGGCAAGTGGAGAAGTTTAACTCAATGCATTCCGCACAGATATCATTCAATAATGTTTCGATATATTCAGGACTGAGGTCTTTCTTCTTTACGTAGAATCCCAATGAGTCAACACCTTTGTTCAAAATATCCAGTGCTTTAGCATTAGCCTCTTTAGGGCATTCTACTTTGATTTCCTGACGCACGAACCAAGTATTGTCGTTTTTCTTCGTGCCT
>ERZ780225.245-NODE-245-length-14021-cov-1.9004_pt1 | contig 14021 bp, 10 predicted proteins | sample MGYA00511166_ERZ780225 | MGnify/ENA primary metagenome ERZ780225 (study PRJEB29588, sample SAMEA2154920) | human gut metagenome | biome: human gut; feature: human-associated habitat; material: faeces | place: Denmark | collected 2008/2010 ...
CATTATTGCCAATACCTCGAACATGCCGGTGGCTGCCCGTGAAGCGTCTGTGTATACGGCTATGACCATTTCTGAATATTATCGTGCTATGGGGTTGAAAGTCTTACTGATGGCAGATTCTACTTCCCGTTGGGCGCAGGCCTTGCGTGAGATGTCCAACCGTATGGAAGAATTGCCTGGTCCGGATGCATTCCCGATGGATATCTCGGCTATTATCTCCAACTTTTACGGACGTGCGGGATATGTACATCTGAATAATGGTGAGACCGGTTCTATTACCTTTATCGGTACTGTATCTCCGGCAGGTGGTAACTTGAAGGAACCTGTAACGGAGAATACTAAAAAGGTGGCCCGTTGCTTTTATGCCTTGGAGCAGGAACGTGCCGACCGTAAACGTTATCCGGCTGTGAACCCGATTGACTCTTATTCAAAATATCTGGAATATCCGGAATTTGAGGAATATATCGCCAAACGTATTAATGGTGAATGGATTGGTAAGGTGAACGAAATCAAAACAAGATTGTTGCGTGGTAAGGAAATTGCTGAACAGATTAATATTTTGGGTGATGATGGCGTACCTGTAGAATATCATGTAATCTTTTGGAAATCAGAGTTGATTGATTTTGTGATTCTGCAACAGGATGCTTTTGATGAAGTGGATTCAGTGACTCCGATGGAACGTCAGGAGGAGATCTTGAATATGGTAATCGACATCTGTCATACGGAATTCAAGTTTGATACTTTCATTGAGGTGATGGATTATTTCAAAAAGATGATCAACCTTTGCAAACAGATGAACTATGCTAAATATAAATCTGAGCAGTATGAGGATTTTAAGAAGCAGTTACAGGAATTGGTTGCCGAGAGAAGTGTCTGATTTTAATTTTTAATTTTAATTTATAATGAGTAGAGATGGCAACAAAAGCATTTCAAAAGATATATACTAAGATTAGCCAGATTACCAAGGCAACCTGTTCGCTGAAAGCGTCAGGAGTGGGCTATGATGAGTTGGCAATGGTTAATGGGAAATTAGCCCAGGTGGTAAAAATCATGGGTGATGAAGTGACTTTGCAGGTGTTCGAGGGTACGGAAGGTATTCCGACCAATGCTGAGGTCGTATTCTTGGGCAAGTCGCCTACACTGAAAGTGAGCGACCAGTTGGCTGGACGTTTCTTCAACGCTTTTGGTGATCCGATTGATGGGGGACCGGAAATTGAGGGACAGGAAGTGCCTATCGGCGGTCCGTCTGTGAATCCGGTTCGCCGTAAACAGCCGTCGGAACTGATTGCGACCGGTATTGCCGGTATCGATTTGAACAATACGTTGGTATCAGGACAGAAGATTCCTTTTTTTGCTGACCCTGACCAGCCGTTCAATCAAGTGATGGCCAATGTGGCATTGCGTGCCGAAACCGATAAGATTATCTTGGGTGGTATGGGTATGACTAATGACGACTACCTGTATTTTAAGAATGTATTTTCTAATGCCGGTGCGCTCGACCGTATTATCAGTTTCGTGAATACTACGGAAAATCCTCCGGTAGAACGTCTGTTGATTCCGGATATGGCGCTGACGGCTGCTGAATATTTTGCAGTGGAACATAATCAGAAAGTATTGGTGTTGCTGACTGATATGACCAGTTATGCTGATGCGTTAGCTATTGTGTCTAACCGTATGGATCAGATTCCTTCCAAGGACTCTATGCCGGGATCTCTTTATTCGGATTTGGCGAAGATTTATGAAAAAGCGGTACAATTCCCCGCAGGTGGTTCAATCACTATTATTGCGGTAACTACCTTGAGTGGCGGTGATATTACGCACGCTGTTCCTGATAATACGGGTTATATCACTGAAGGTCAGCTGTTCCTACGTCGCGATAGTGATATCGGTAAGGTTATCGTGGACCCGTTCCGTTCGTTGTCTCGTTTGAAACAGTTGGTGAGTGGTAAGAAAACCCGTAAGGATCATCCTCAGGTGATGAATGCTGCTGTACGTTTGTATGCTGATGCCGCCAATGCCAAGACTAAGATGGAAAATGGTTTTGACTTGACTAATTATGATGAACGTACTTTGGCATTCGCTAAAGATTACGCTAATCAGTTACTCGCCATTGATGTGAATCTGGATACTACTGAAATGCTGGATGTTACATGGGGATTGTTCAGCAAATACTTTAAGCCGGAAGAAGTCAATATAAAGAAAGAATTGGTTGACCAGCATTGGAAAAAACAATAAATTAACGAAGAAACATGGCAATAAAGTTTCAATATAACAAGACCTCGCTACAACAGCTTGAGAAGCAGCTCAAGGTCCGTGTGCGTACGCTTCCTATTATTAAAAATAAGGAAAGCGCCCTCCGCATGGAAGTAAAGAGATGCAAGACAGAAGCTGCCGGGTTGGAGGAAAGGCTTGAAAAACAGATTCAGGCATACGAGGCCATGTTCGCACTTTGGAATGAATTTGATGCTTCATTAATAAAAGTGAGTGATGTTCATTTGGGTATAAAGAAGATTGCCGGTGTACGAGTTCCCTTGTTGGAAAACGTAGACTTTGACATCCGTCCCTACAGTCTGTTCAACAGCCCGAAGTGGTATTCCGATGGAATATATTTGTTGAAAGGATTGGCACAGACTGCTATTGAAAGGGAATTTATGCTTGCCAAACTGAACCTGCTGGAACATGCGCGTAAAAAGACCACTCAAAAAGTGAATCTTTTTGAGAAAGTGCAGATACCCGGATATCAGGATGCTCTGCGAAAGATAAAACGATTTATGGAGGATGAAGAGAATTTGTCCAAATCATCGCAGAAGATTCTGAAATCTATTCAAGAGAAAAGAAAGGAGGCGGAGGCATGATTACAAAAATGAAGAAGTTGACTTTCCTTATTTATCATAAGGACTATGAATGTTTCCTGCAAAATATCCGTGATTTGGGCGTAGTCCACGTGGCGGAAAAAGCGCAGGGGACAGCGGAGAATACCGAACTTCAAGAGAGCATCCGTCTGTCCGACCACTATGCTTCAACTATTAAGTTTTTGCAAGGTTTTAATGTTGAACTGCAAGAACAGAAGGGGGATACAGCCCGTGGAGAGAAAGCGTTGGAGGAAGTGGAGGCGTTACAACTGGAGAAAACCCAGTTGCAGCATCAGTTGCAGATTTGCGACAAAGAGCGTGCCGCGTTAGAGGTATGGGGAGATTTCGATCCTGCGTCGGTTATGCGGTTGCAAGAAGTTGGATATCAGGTGAATTTCTATCAGAGAAGAACTTTAATGAGGAATGGTTGGATACGTACTATGCTACGGAGGTTAACCGTATTGGTTCACGCATTTATTTCATTACCATAACCAAAGAAGGAACGTTGCCCGAATTGGAAGTGGAATCGGTCAAATTGCCGGTAATGTCCTTGAGTAGGCTTGCTGCCAGATGTGAAGATTTGGAACAGCAAATGAAGAGTGTGGATGATAAGTTAGCTGCCATAGCAGGAGAAAAACTTCTTTCTTTGCAAGTTGCACAAGCTAATATCCGCTCACAGATAGAATTCTCAAAAGTGGTGCTAAGTACTGAACAAGCTGCGGATGACAAATTGATGTTGTTACAGGGGTGGGCACCGGCTACGCAGATTCCGGAGATTACTAATTTTCTGAATCAACAGGAGGCGTACTTTGAAATTGCTGACCCTACGCCGGAGGACAATGTACCTATTCAGTTGAATAATAAAGGATTCTTCCGTCTGTTTGAACCGATTATGAAACTGTATATGCTTCCTAAGTATAATGAACTGGATTTGACGCCGTTCTTTGCTCCTTTCTTTATGCTCTTTTTCGGGCTGTGTTTGGGCGATTCGGGCTATGGTCTGTTCATGGTATTAGGAGTAACTGTTTATCGTATGTTGGCGAAGAATGTCGGTGCTTCCATGAAGCCCATCTTAACTTTGGTGCAGATTTTGGGTGCTTCTACTTTCTTCTGCGGTATGCTGACAGGTACTTTTTTCGGATTTAATCTGTATGGTAATGATATTCCGTTCTTTAATAAGATGCGTGATTTGTTCTTCTTGGACAATCAATGGATGTTTAATCTTTCATTGATTTTGGGAGCGGTACAGATTATTTTCGGTATGATACTGAAAGCGGCTAATCAGACCATTCAGTTCGGATTGAAATATGCATTGTCAACTATCGGATGGATTATTGTATTGGTAAGTACAGCTTTGGCATTCCTATTGGGAGATACCATGCCGATGGGAGGAACTGTCCATTTGGTAATTCTGGGGCTTGCCGGTGTGCTGATTTTCTTGCTCAACAGTCCAGGAAAGAATATTTTTCTCAATATCGGTTTGGGTTTGTGGGATTCCTACAATATGGCAACCGGTTTGCTGGGGGATATCCTTTCGTATGTGCGTTTGTTTGCTTTAGGTCTGTCGGGTGGTATTCTTGCCAGCGTATTCAATAGTCTGGCGGCTGGAATGAGTCCTGATAATGCAATTGCAGGTCCGATAGTGATGGTATTGATTTTCTTGATAGGTCATTCTATCAACATGTTTATGAATATATTGGGAGCGATGGTTCATCCGATGCGTCTGACTTTCGTGGAGTTTTTTAAGAATTCGGGTTACGAAGGAGGGGGTAAGGAGTACAAGCCTTTCAAGAATTGAAGAATGAGAATAAAGAATTAAAAGCTGTTTAAGCCTTTTCGGCATTGTCATTTTGAATAAATGTTGTATCCTTGTGCAGACAGAAAAGCTAGAAAGGGAGAATCTGAAGCATAGTATGCAGATATTTCGCTAAGTTCTGGATGACATGAAAAGTATTCCTTTTAGGAGAAGTTTGATAAAATAAAGAATTTAAAAATTAAAAATAGAAGAATTATGGAAATGAATTTATTGATTGCTTATGTAGGTATTGCAATTATGGTTGGTTTATCAGGTATCGGTAGTGCGTATGGTGTAACTATCGCAGGTAATGCATCTATCGGTGCATTGAAGAAGAATGATAGTGCATTCGGTAACTTCTTGGTGTTGACTGCACTTCCCGGTACACAGGGACTGTATGGTTTTGCCGGTTATTTCATGTTCCAGAGTATTTTCGGTGTTCTGACTCCGGCTATTACAGGTATTCAAGCTGCTGCCGTGTTGGGTTCCGGTATTGCTTTGGGACTTGTAGCTCTTTTCTCCGCTATCCGTCAGGGGCAGGTTTGTGCTAATGGTATTGCTGCCATTGGCCAAGGACATAATGTATTTGGTAATACATTGATTTTGGCCGTTTTTCCTGAATTGTATGCTATTGTTGCTTTGGCTGCAACCTTCTTGATGGGATCTGCATTGGCTGCGTAATCAGATTAGTTTTTTTATATGGGCGGTTATTTCCTGTTTTTATGGAAATAGCCGCTTTTCTTATTCTAATGTAAGGCAGAACCTTAAAAATATTTATTATTGTAGCCGATATCAGTATTTTTTTGTGAAGATTGTTAGAGTAAAATAATTGAATGCTAATTCAGAAACTATCTGAATAACATAAAGTTGCAAAAAAACTTTATTATCTCATTGAAAATATGTAACTTTGCGCTCGAATTAAGATTAGTTAATAGATGGCAAAAGAATTGTTAGCCCCTGATTATATATTCGAAGCAAGTTGGGAGGTATGTAATAAAGTAGGGGGAATTTATACAGTGTTGTCCACTAGGGCCAAAACACTGCAGGAAGCATTCAAAGACAAAGTCTTTTTCATAGGACCCGATTTTTGGGCAGGAAAGGAAAATCCTTTGTTCAGTGAAAATGAAAATCTTTGTGCGGCATGGCGTGAACATGCTTTGAAGAAAGACGGATTGAAAGTTCGTGTGGGACGCTGGAATATTCCGGGAGAGCCTATTGTCATATTGGTGGATTTTTATCCTTTTTTCTCTAAAAGAAATGAAATATATGGCCGGATGTGGGAGGATTTCAAAGTTGATTCACTTCATGCTTATGGAGATTACGACGAAGCGTCTATGTTTTCTTATGCAGCCGGAAAAGTGGTTGAAAGCTTTTATCGTTTCAATCTGACCGAAAATGATAAGGTCATTTATCAGGCACATGAATGGATGACAGGTATGGGGGCCCTTTATTTGCAGAAAGCGGTACCCGAAATAGCTACCATTTTTACTACTCACGCTACTTCTATAGGCCGGTCTATCGCCGGAAACAATAAACCCCTTTACGATTACTTATTTGCTTATAATGGCGACCAAATGGCGCGTGAACTCAATATGGAGGCAAAGCATTCTATTGAGAAGCAGACTGCGCATCATGTGGATTGCTTTACTACGGTCAGTGAGATTACCAACAACGAATGCAAGGAGTTGTTGGACAAGCCGGCAGATGTGGTGTTGATGAATGGGTTTGAGGATGACTTTGTTCCGCAAGGTCGTACATTTGCCGCCAAGCGTAAGAAAGCTCGTGCTGCGATGTTGAATTTGGCTAATAAATTGCTTGGCTTGACGATGAGCGATGATACTCTTATTGTGGGTACAAGCGGTCGTTATGAGTTTAAAAATAAAGGTATCAATGTCTATTTGGAGTCCTTGAACCGATTGACCCGTGATAAAAATTTGAAAAAAGAGGTGCTGGCATTTATTAATGTACCAGGTTGGGTAGGGGATCCTCGTGAGGATTTGGTGGAACGTTTGAAAAGCAAAGAGAATTTCACAACTCCGTTGGAGTGTCCGTTTATCACACATTGGTTGCATAATATGAGTCATGATCAGGTACTTGATATGATGAAGTATTTGGGAATGTCCAATTCGGCGGAATCTAAGGTAAAAGTAATATTTGTACCTTGTTATCTGGATGGAAAGGATGGTATCTTGAATTTGGAATATTATGATTTGGTGTTGGGGAATGACTTGAGTGTTTATCCTTCCTATTATGAACCTTGGGGGTATACACCTTTGGAAAGTGTAGCATTCCATGTACCTACTATAACAACTGATCTGGCCGGATTTGGTTTGTGGGTAAACTCGTTGAAGGGTAGATACAGTGAGTTGAAAGATGGTGTGAAAGTTATCCATCGCTCGGATTACAACTATTCTGAAGTGGCGGATGTTATAAAGGACACTATATCGGAATTTTCGGGATTGCCGGAAAATACAATCAAGACAGTGCGTAAAAATGCGGCGGACATTGCTGAAAAGGCATTGTGGAAGCATTTTATCAAATATTATTATGAAGCTTATGATGTGGCATTGCATAATGCACAGAAAAGGCTTGTTATGAATAGCTAATTAATTATTAATAAATAATTTGAGAGACATGAAAATCAAAGTAAGTAATGCGAATACTCCTAATTGGAAGGAAGTTACAGTAAAATCACACATTCCCGAAGAACTGAAGAAGTTGGAGGAAATGGCTCGTAACATCTGGTGGGCATGGAATTACGAAGCAACAGACCTGTTTAGAGATTTAGATCCTGCAACTTGGAAAGAAGTGGGGCAGAATCCCGTTGCTTTATTGGAACGTTTGAGCTATGAAAAGCTGGAGGCATTAACCCAGGATAAGGTGATTGTAAAGCGCATGAATGATGTATATGCTAAATTCAAAGCTTATGTAGATGCTAAGCCGGATAGCAAACGTCCTTCTGTTGCTTATTTCTGTATGGAGTATGGTTTGACACATGTTTTGAAAATCTATTCCGGTGGGCTGGGTATTTTGGCCGGTGACTACTTGAAAGAAGCATCAGACAGTAATGTAGATATGTGTGGTGTTGGCTTCTTGTATCGTTATGGGTATTTTAGCCAAAGCCTTTCAATGGATGGTCAGCAGATTGCTAACTATGAATCACAGAATTTCGGTAGCCTGCCTATTGAACGTGTAATGGATGAAAACGGACAGCCGATGGTAGTTGATGTTCCTTATTTGAACTATTTCGTTCATGCATACGTATGGAAGGTAAATGTAGGACGTGTTCCTTTGTATCTGCTAGATACGGATAATGAAATGAACAGCGAATTTGATCGTCCTATCACTTATCAGTTGTATGGTGGAGATTGGGAGAACCGTTTGAAACAAGAAATCTTGTTAGGTATCGGTGGTGTGTTGCTGCTGAAGAAATTGGGCATTAAGAAAGATGTCTATCATTGTAATGAAGGACATGCTGCTTTGTGTAATGTGCAGCGTTTGTGTGATTATGTAGAAAGCGGGCTGACATTTGACCAGGCTTTGGAAGTAGTTCGTTCTTCTTCTTTATATACGGTTCATACTCCGGTTCCTGCGGGGCATGACTATTTTGATGAAGGCTTGTTTGGAAAATATATGGGTGGTTATCCACAGCGTATGGGGATTTCTTGGCAGGATTTGATGGACTTGGGTCGTATTAATCCGGGTGATGCAGGTGAACGTTTTTGTATGTCTACATTTGCTTGTAACACTTGTCAGGAAGTAAACGGTGTGAGCTGGTTGCATGGCAAGGTTTCTCAGGAGATGTTCTCTGGAATTTGGAAAGGCTATTTCCCTGAAGAAAGTCATGTAGGTTATGTAACTAATGGTGTTCATTTCCCAACGTGGAGTGCTACTGAATGGAAGAAGCTATATGCTAAGCATTTTGCTCCTAATTTCCTGGAAGATCAGTCTAATGAGAAAATTTGGGAAGCTATTTATAATGTAGCCGATGAAGAAATTTGGGAAACCCGTATGGCTTTGAAGCACAAATTGGTTGACCATATTCGTAAGCAGTTCAGTGAAAGCTGGTTGAAGAACCAAGGTGATCCTTCACGTATCGTTTCTCTGATGGAAAAGATTAATCCGAATGCCTTGTTGATTGGTTTTGCCCGTCGTTTTGCTACTTACAAACGTGCGCATCTGCTGTTTACTGATTTGGAACGTTTGTCTAAGATTGTGAACAATCCTGATTATCCGGTACAGTTCTTATTTGCAGGTAAGGCTCATCCACACGATGGTGCAGGTCAGGGGTTGATCAAGAAGATTGTGGAAATTTCCCGTCGTCCGGAATTCTTGGGCAAAATCATCTTCCTGGAAAATTATGATATGCAGTTGGCACGGCGTCTGGTCTCAGGTGTTGATATTTGGATGAATACTCCTACCCGTCCTTTGGAAGCTTCTGGAACATCAGGCGAGAAGGCTTTGATGAATGGTGTTGTTAACTTCTCTGTGCTTGACGGTTGGTGGCTGGAAGGTTACCGTGAAGGAGCAGGATGGGCGTTAACTGAAAAACGTACTTATCAGAATCAAGATCATCAAGATCAATTGGATGCCGCAACTATTTATAGTATTTTGGAAAATGAGATTCTTCCATTCTATTATGCACGTAACAAGAAGGGATATTCGGAAGGTTGGGTGAAGACTATCAAGAACTCTATTGCTCAAGTGGCTCCTCATTATACAATGAAACGTCAGTTAGACGATTATTATGCTAAGTTCTATACTAAAGAAGCAAAACGTTTTAAAGAATTGGTAGCCAATGATTATGCAAAGGCTAAGGAACTGGCTGCTTGGAAAGAAAGAGTTGCAGAACTTTGGGATTCCATTGAAATCGTTTCATGTGAAAAGACGGAAGAGCTGGCTAGCGGTAATATTGAAAGCGGAAAAGAATATATCATTACTTATGTCATAGATGAAAAGGGATTGGATGATGCAGTAGGTATTGAACTGGTTACCACTTTCACCAATGCGGAAGGTAAAGAGCATATCTATTCTGTAGAACCAATGGAAGTAATTAAGAAAGAAGGTAACTTGTATACATTCCAGGTTAAACACAGTTTGTCTAACTCAGGCAGCTTCAAGGTGGCATACCGTATGTTCCCGAAGAATGTTGATTTGCCTCATCGTCAGGACTTCTGCTATGTTCGTTGGTTTAACTAATCATTGAATTAAGATAATATTTCTATTTAAAGAACTGTTTCCTTGGAAAAGAGAGGAAGCAGTTCTTTTTTATTAGTATGTTCGCCCAAAGTTTCATTGATATTATCATTCTAGTTAAGATTGTTATGGAAAGTGCGCATTATTGGGAAGGATAGGACGAGTATAAAAAATACCGATGCCTTTCTAGACATCGGTATTTTACTTTGTAAACTATTTTGCAGTTATTTTATTTCAATAGTTCGTTCAGTTTGGACTTGATGGCATCTCCACGGAGATTACGTGCAACAATGGTACCTTCCTGATCAACCAATACGGTAGCAGGAATTGAATTGACACCATAAAGTTTTGCACCTGCATTGTTCCAACCTTGCAGGTCAGACATTTGCGGCCATGTAATATTCAAGGCAGTGATAGCCTCTTTCCACTTGTCTGCATTCTCGTCTAAAGAAATACCTACAATCCCGAAGCCTTTATCTTTGAAAGCCTTGTATGCTTCTACAACATTGGGCATTTCTTTACGGCAAGGTCCGCACCAGCTAGCCCAAAAGTCAATCAAAGTATATTTATTTTTGCTGACGAAATCAGACAGGCTTACAGTTTTACCTTCAGGGGTCTGCATAGAGAAATCAATGTATTTCTGACCTACAGCCGTTTTCTCTGAAGTTTCAATGTGGGCTTTCAACTTGTTGATACGTTCATTAACTAATGCAGCGGGAATTTTTTCTACCAACGCTTTTTGTTTGTCGAGTTCGAATGCGCCTGCATAGGAAGGGAGAAGATATACACCGACCGGATTGGTGATATTGGCTTCAATTGTTTGATAAACCATATCCATGCCTACACTGTCTTTCTTTTCAATCTCAGCCATGATAGCTTCTACCTGTTCTTCTGTCAAGCTAGTGTCGCTTTGAGCCTTTTGGTACATTTCATTCATTTCCTTGCTTAAAGCCATGAAGCCATCTTTGAATTTTTGGTAAGCGTCGTTATTAGGAGTACCTGAAACTTTGCTTTCCTTACCTAAGGTTACATTAATATTTCCATTTTCAAGAAAAAGATCAGTAAAGTAACGCTTGTCTCCTTTCATATAAGTGATGTAGCGGTTTACAGCCGTATCTTGTTTTCCGGTGAATACGAAAGTTCCGCTTTTGACAATAGCAGAATCAAGTTTTACAAGGTTTCCTCCTGCGTATTCCTGTAAATAGATCGTGTCGCCATCAGTGATGTCTTCTACTGAACCTGTAACCTTATAGGAAGGCGAATTCTGACATGCAACGAAAGCCATACTTCCTGCAGCCAATAAATAAACTAATTTTTTCATTTTAATATGATTATAATTTGAACGCAAAGATAACTACTTAATTAATATGTTTGCGGAAAAAAGGTTTTTATTTTCAGAATGAAATAAGGAATCTATAGTTTTGCTTTGCTTTTTTTGAATTTTATGGGCACTCATTCAATTCCTTTGGTTATAATTTGTACAGGGGGCTGCCTTACTGTTACAGTTGATCGGTAATATTCTGGATCTTTCGAAAATCGAATCGGGCACATTGAAGTTTGTGTAGAGTGATGTGAATATTAATGCAATGATGTACGATTTGGAGGAATTATTTCAATTACGGAATAAAAATAATCCGGAGGTGGAGATCGGGTAGATGTTGAATCCGAGCAGGGAGAAGGTCTCATTTTTTTGTTTACAATTTCTCAAAAGCCTATCATTCACTTTGCTGGGAGAAGAGAAATAGTACGCACAATGGAAAATTATTAGTCGGATGAATAAATATTACTTTATTTATATCCTCCATTCTTGAAAAATACCGTAATTTTGCAACTCAATTACAAAATGAGTATGCAACAATCTAATTATATAATTGAGGTAAAAGGTGTTTCCAAGTTTTTTGGTGATAAAATGGTCTTGGATAACATTAATTTATATGTAAAAAAAGGTGAGTTTGTAACTGTGTTGGGGCCCTCCGGTTGCGGAAAGACAACTCTTTTACGTTTGATTGCCGGTTTTCAGACTGCTTCGGAAGGCGAGATAAAGATAGCTGGAAAAGAGATCACGCAGACACCTCCGCATAAGCGTCCGGTAAATACTGTGTTCCAGAAGTATGCTTTGTTCCCTCATTTGAATGTGTTCGATAATATTGCCTTCGGATTGAAATTGAAAAAGATCTCTAAGCAGACTATCGAGAAGAAAGTAAAGGCTGCTCTTCGTATGGTAGGGATGACGGACTATGAGTATCGGGATGTGAATTCCTTGTCGGGCGGGCAGCAACAGCGTGTAGCCATAGCCCGTGCTATTGTCAATGAGCCGGAGGTGTTGTTGCTGGATGAGCCTTTGGCTGCTTTGGACTTGAAGATGCGTAAAGATATGCAGATGGAATTAAAAGAGATGCATAAGACATTGGGCATCACTTTTATTTATGTGACGCATGACCAAGAGGAAGCTTTAACACTGAGCGACACGATTGTTGTAATGAGTGAAGGAAAAATACAGCAGATCGGAACACCGGTGGATATTTATAACGAACCCATCAATTCGTTTGTAGCTGATTTTATAGGTGAGAGCAATATTCTGAACGGAACTATGATACAGGACAAGCTTGTGCGTTTTGCAGGAGTGGAGTTTGAATGTGTGGATGAAGGTTTCGGTGAAAATATGCCGGTAGATGTTGTGGTACGTCCTGAAGATTGGTATATTTTTCCGGATTCGGATGCTTCACAGCTTTCAGGTATCGTAACCTCATCCATCTTTAAAGGTGTGCATTATGAAATGGTGGTCGAGGCCAATGGTTATGAATTTATTGTACAGGACTATCATCATTTTGCTGTGGGTGAGCAGGTAGGTTTGTTGATAAAACCTTTTGATATCCATATTATGAAAAAAGAACGTGTATGCAATACGTTTGAAGGAGAACTGACAGATGGAACGCATGTGGAATTTCTGGGATGTACGTTTGAGTGTCTGCCAGTGGTTGACATTGAGCCGGGAACTAAAGTAAAAGTGCAGGTAGATTTCAAGGATATCATTTTGCAGGATAATGAAGAGGATGGAACTTTAACCGGAGATGTACGTTTTATCCTATATAAGGGAGATCATTATCACCTCACTGTGTCATCGGACTGGGGTGAGGATATTTTTGTTGATACCAATGATGTATGGGACAATGGTGATCATGTAGGTATCAGCATCTTTCCTGAAAGTATAAAAATAACTCAGATTGTAGAATCATAATAAAGAAAAGAGGTGCTCAGAACGATACGATTTTTCTTGTCTTCACGTAAAAGTTGGACTATTCCTTACGTGATATTTTCGGCGGTATTTGTTATTCTTCCGCTACTTTTAATAGTGGTTTATGCATTTATGGATGATGCGGGGCATTTCACATTGGGAAATTTTGCCAAATTTTTCGCCCATCCCGAGGCAATCAACACATTTGTTTATTCTATTGGCGTGGCCATTATCACAACAGTGGTATGTATCTTATTGGGATATCCTGCTGCCTATATTCTGACACAGACGCGGATGAAATATGCATCGACAGTGGTGGTATTGTTTATTTTGCCCATGTGGGTGAATATTTTAATACGTACACTGGCTACGGTGGCCTTGTTCGATTTTATGAACGTATCTTTAGGAGAGGGGGCTTTGATATTCGGTATGGTATATAATTTTTTGCCTTTTATGATTTATCCTATTTACAACACTTTGCAGAAATTGGATAAAAGTTATGTGGAAGCGGCGCAAGATTTGGGCGCCAATCCCATGCAAGTGTTTTTCAAGGCTGTGTTGCCCCTGTCTATGCCGGGTATTGTGAGTGGTATATTAATGGTATTTATGCCTACTATCTCCACATTTGCTATTGCCGAATTATTGACAATGAATAATATTAAATTATTTGGCACTACTATCCAGGAAAATATTAATAATAGTATGTGGAATTATGGGGCGGCCTTGTCGTTGATCATGTTGTTCCTTATTGGTGCGACAACCTTGCTCGCTTCAGATGATAAGGATCATAACGAAGGAGGCGGACTATGGTAAAGAAAATTTTGTGTCAGGGGTATTTGTGGCTGCTTCTGCTATTGCTTTATGCGCCTATTTTTATCATTATGATCTATTCGTTTACCGAAGCAAAGGTGCTGGGCAACTGGACGGGGTTTTCCACCAAACT
>ERZ780225.250-NODE-250-length-13673-cov-2.5398_pt1 | contig 13673 bp, 10 predicted proteins | sample MGYA00511166_ERZ780225 | MGnify/ENA primary metagenome ERZ780225 (study PRJEB29588, sample SAMEA2154920) | human gut metagenome | biome: human gut; feature: human-associated habitat; material: faeces | place: Denmark | collected 2008/2010 ...
GAACCGGAACGCGGCAGCCGCTGCCTGAAGTGCTTCACTCTGCGCCTGACAGAAACAGCCCGCTACGCTTCCGAGCATGGTTTCTCCGTATTCACTACCACCCTTGCCTCTTCGCGCTGGAAAAGCCTGGAACAAATCAATGAAGCAGGACGCCGTGCCGCCGCACTCTATCCGGGCACCCTCTTCTGGGAACAGAATTGGCGGAAGGGCGGGCTCCAGGAGCGACGCAACCAACTGCTGAAAGAGTATGATTTCTATAACCAGCAGTATTGCGGCTGTGAATTCAGCATGCAACGACTAGAAAAGAATAAATAAAAACTAAAGAAAACATGAAGAAACTGACTTTTACATTACTCATCACTCCGACAGCGGTATACCTCTTTTCTGTTCCCTGCAATGCTAAGTGAAGAGCCAAACACGTAGTTTTCATCGGTCTTGATGGCTGGGGTGCCTACAATGGGGCTCTAAGACTCCCGAGCTTCAGTCACGTGTATTGAACCATCATGGCATATTTCCTACCATCTTCATCGTTACTGCCAACCACGGAGACATTGAAAACGGCCATGGCGACAAGACCATGCAGGAAATGCAGGCTCCGGAAAGAACATTAAGAAAGGAGGCGAATTCCACGAAAGCATGATGCAGTATGACGTTGCCTCCACCATTGTCCACATCCTCGGACTGAAACAGCCACAAGTATGGATAAGACGTCCTATGTTGCAGGTTTTCAAATAAAAAAAGCGATCAGCGATAAATGAGCGTCGAAAGATAGTCCTCGGCAAACATCTCGTTTGCCACCTCCAACAGAGCTTCCGAAGTGAGCTGTTCAATGCGATGGAACACGGCTTCGGAAGTTTCGCATTTATTATAATGCAGGAAAGTCTTGCCCATGCCCAACGCATTGTTCTCATTATTATCCGAAGCTACACCGATTTGTCCGATAAGTTGCTTCTTGGCAGCCGCAAGCTGCGAGGAAGTCATCCGGACATCACGCAAGCGTTTCAATTCCTTATATACCAGGCGGGTGCAGTAGTCCAAATCTGCAGGGTCGCAACCGAAGTAGATGCAGAAAGTTCCCGTATCGGTATAGGAAGTCAAGTTGGATTCTACGTTATAGACCAGCCCACGACGTTCACGGAGAGAAACGTTCAATCGGCTGTTCATGCCCGGGCCACCCAAAATATTGTTCAGCAGATAGAGTGCGGTACGCTTGTCATCATATGCATTATATCCCCGGCTACCTATCATTACATGGGCTTGATGTGTTTCTTTATTCAGTGTCAATGTCTTAGGAATATAGAGAAAAGGTTCTGTCCGTTGGCGTTCGGTAATGGAAAAAGGGATGTCGGCTGTCACTTTCTCTATGGTGCGTATCACTTTCTTAAAGTCTATATTGCCTTGAATGAAAAAGATCATATTGGTAGCTTTGTAAAAACGGGAAGTAAAATTCAAGGCGTGTTCACTTTTGAAACTACGCAATAAGTCCGGTTTGCCCAAAATATTCCTTCCCAAAGGATGATTGGGAAAAATCAATTCCTCGAAATCATCAAAAATCAGTTCTGACGGACTGTCTTCATAACTTTGTATTTCATCAATAATCACTTCCACTTCTTTGTCAATCTCATGTTGTGGGAAGGTGCTGTGAAATACAATATCTGCCAGCAATTCTGCTGCCCGTGAGAAGTGTTCTACCAGAAAAGCACTGTATATCACTGTTTCTTCCTTATTCGTATATGCATTTAAATCTCCGCCTACATTTTCCATGCGGTTCAGGATGTGCCATGCATGTCTTTTTTGTGTTCCTTTAAAGATAAGGTGTTCCACGAAATGGGCCATTCCCTGTTCTTGTTCGTTTTCATCACGGGTTCCGGCATCGACGGCAAAGCCGCAATAGGCTACATTAGATTGATTGGGAGCGTGAATAATGCGCAGCCCGTTAGGCAAGGTGAAAGTATTGTATGACATTGTTTTTTGCTTCAAATAAGTTTCGGTTGGCAAAAATACAACAAAAGTTATTGCCGTTCTTCAAAAAATGCAGATATTTGTATTTACTAACAGAAAACAAGATGATGGATAAAATTGCTATTTTCTGTTCCGCATCCGAGAATATAGAGCCTGTGTTTTTTGAAAAAGCACGTGAGTTGGGCGTTTGGATGGGACAAAACAAGAAGACGTTAGTGTATGGAGGTGCTAATATCGGATTGATGGAATGTATTGCCAAGGCAGCCAAAGACAACGGTTCGATGATAATGGGAGTTATTCCGACCAAGCTGGAAGAACGTGGACGAGCCAGCGATTTGGTGGATGTGACTTTCCGTACGGATAATTTGAGTGACCGTAAAGATGTGATGTTGAATGAATCGGATGTAGTGATAGCTTTGCCGGGAGGAGTGGGTACACTGGATGAGGTTTTTCATGTAATGGCGGCCGCTACGCTGGACTATCATCGTAAAAAAGTAATTTTTTATAATATAAATGGCTTTTGGAATGGCATTATCGACTTTTTGGCCGGATTGGAGAGGCAGCATTTTGCCCATCATCCGTTGAACAGTTATTTTGCTGTTGCCAATGACTTGAGAGAACTAACCGAACTACTTAAATAATATTCATGTAACCTATTATGATGACATCTATACACGAATTGTTGCAGAAAGAGGCTCAGGCTGTTTTGAATATTCCTATAACTGATGCTTATGAGAAAGCAGTGGAATTGATTGTTGAGCAAATACACCGTAAAAAAGGAAAGCTGGTGACTACCGGTATGGGTAAGGCCGGACAGATAGCTATGAATATAGCTACGACTTTTTGCTCCACAGGTATTCCGGCAGTGTTTTTACATCCCAGCGAAGCCCAACATGGGGATTTGGGGATTTTGCAGGAGAATGATTTACTGCTTCTGATTTCTAATTCAGGAAAAACCCGTGAAATTGTGGAACTGACACAACTTGCACATAATTTGAACCCAAATTTGAAATATATTGTTATTACCGGAAATGCGGATAGTCCATTGGCCCGGGAGTCTGATATTTGTTTATGCACCGGGCATCCTGATGAAGTGTGTGCTTTGGGTATGACTCCCACAACTTCAACTACGGTTATGACCGTGATAGGTGATATTTTGGTAGTGGAAACCATGAAAAGGACCGGTTTTACCATCGAAGAGTATAGCAAACGCCATCATGGAGGGTACTTAGGTGAGCGTTCACGCGAGTTAAGTAAGTAAAATAAAATAGAACCGGAACGCAAAGGACACAAATAATGCAAATAGAATTTTATTAAAGGATTTGTGTCATTTGTGTTCCGGTTTTATGTATATAAATCGTAAATATAAAAATGAGAAAAGTAATAGGTATAGGTGAAACCATTCTGGATATTCTTTTTAAAGATAGCCAACCTACGGCAGCAGTTCCCGGTGGCTCGGTTTTCAATGGAATTATTTCATTGGGGCGTTTGGGAGTCAATGTAACTTTTATCAGTGAAACGGGAAATGACAAAGTGGGCGATATCATTCTGAAGTTTATGCGAGAGAATGGAGTAAGCACAGATCATGTGAACGTGTTTGCTGAAGGAAAGTCACCTGTGTCTTTAGCTTTTCTGAATGAACAGAATGATGCTGAATATCTTTTTTATAAAGATTATCCACGGTTGAGGCTGGATGTGACAATGCCTGAAATACATCGGGATGACATTGTGATGATCGGCTCTTATTATGCTGTAACGCTTCAATTGCGTGATAAGGTGAAAGAACTGTTGGATAAAGCTCGTGAAAAAGGGGCTATCATTTATTATGACGTGAATTTCCGCAGTACTCACAAGAACGAGGCGATAAAGCTGCTTCCTGTTATTCTTGAGAATTTTGAATATGCTGATATCATTCGCGGCTCCGTTGAGGATTTTGAGAATATGTTTGGTTTGACAGATGCGGATAAGGTTTATAAAAGTAAGATTGAATTTTATTGTCCGCATTTTATTTGCACGCACGGTGGAAGAGGAATTCGCCTGTATACAAAGAATATAAAAAAGCATTATGAAGTGGATCCTTTACAGACTGTCAGTACGGTGGGAGCCGGAGATAATTTTAACGCCGGAGTAGTTTTCGGATTGCTAAAATATCGTATCCGCCGGGATGATTTGGATGAACTGTCGGAAGATGACTGGGACCATGTGATTCGTTGTGGAAAGGATTTCAGTGCCGATGTTTGTATGAGTTTGAATAATTCGATTTCAAAAGAGTTTGCTGCCGGTTACAGATAAATCGGATAGCTCTCATTGTTTTAAACTCTTTTATTATGTATGAGAACCTTTAAATTAATAGCAGGTCTTTCCTTTTTGCTGCTGGTGGTTGCCTGTCAGGACAAAAAGCGGTCTTCGCAGATTGAGGTAGCGGAGAATGAATCGAAATATGTGGTTTTGGCATATGTCACCTCATGGGGAGAAAGTACGCCTGATCCGGCATGTTTGACTCATATTAATTATGCGTTCGGGCATGTTACAGATAATTTCAAAGGAATACGTATAGATAATGAACCACGTTTGCAAATGGTAGTGGGGCTGCGTGAAAAAAAAACGTCTTTGAAAGTTTTGCTGTCCGTAGGCGGGTGGGGAAGCAGTCGGTTTAGTGAGATGGCACAGACAGATAGTACACGTATGGCGTTTGCCGCAGATTGTAAACGGGTGATAGACCAGTTTGATTTGGACGGAATTGATATAGATTGGGAATATCCCGGTATAGGAACTGCCGGTGTATCTTTTTCGCCGGAAGATACTGATAACTTTTCTTTGTTGATGAAGGATATACGCCATGCTATCGGTAAAGACAAACTGCTGACCATTGCTACACAGGCAGGTGCCAAATATTACAACTTAAAGGCTGTCGAACCTTATGTGGATTATGTCAATATCATGACATACGATATGGAGGAATCTCCTAATCACCATTCGGCCTTGTACCGTTCGGAAATGACTGAGGAATGGTCTTGCGAGGATGCGGTTGCCGCCCATGTTGCCGCAGGTTTTCCTGTCGGACGCTTGGTATTGGGTATTCCGTTCTATGGGCATGGGACTAATGAAGCTCCGGAATTATTGGATTATCGTCATATTATCGCTTTGGATTCTTTACAGAGTTGTTGGGATAGTGCGGCACAAGTTCCTTATATGATAAATTCGCAAGGACATGTGGTCGTTAATTATGAGAATGCCCAGTCCATCGCATTCAAGTGCCAGTTCCTGCATCAGAAAGGGATGCTGGGGGCTATGTACTGGGACTATGATAGCGATGATGAAAAGGGTACATTACGCCATGCTGTCTATCAAGGTGTAATGAATCCTTGATTCTTTCAGTTTATTTTTTCTTATCTGCATATTTTCTGTAAAGAGGATAAGCCGCTTGCAGTATTTTGTTTTTTAATAAAGGCGGATAGTCGGGATAAACCGATAAAAAAGCTTCTACTTCTTTGTAGGCCGCTTCGCTATCGTGATTCCTTAATAAAGCCCCGACCCAATTGCGAGGGAAAAAGATATCTCCGGTGCGTTGAACTTCTGTCAGTTTTTCCAATGCCGGACGGATATATTTCACCGCATAATCTTGTCTTGTAGGATGATTCAGATAGCTTAAGGTTGTAGCTGCCCAAGGCTCAATCCTTCTGTTTTCCGCTTGCAATAAAGATCGGAATAAACTGTCCAATTTTAAAGTATCGGCAGTCATCGCACGTGATATGAAATCGAATTGGCGTAGACGGTCCGGATTGTGGATGCGTTGGCGTTGTGTCTGAAGTATTTCTTTTCCTTGCTCAGGTATGCGCAAGGCCAGTTCGTAGGCCAATGTAGTGTAATCTCTTTCATTTAATTGTTGGACTCTTTCGGTTTCCCATAAGGAATAGAGGCACTGAATCATAGTCGGACTTGCTGCTTCTGTAATCAGAAGGCGTAATAACTGGATGCGACAAGAAGGAATCGGATGAGAATGGCTGAGTTTATAAAGCTCATTTTCTATTTTATCACGTTCTGCCGAAGATATCTCTTGCAGAGGAGAGGACAGGTAATTGGTTAATGTTGAAGCTATCAACGGGTTCTTTTCACAATGTATTCCGTTGAGTAATGCATTCATCCATGCAGTATTCGGAATTCCTTTTGCTTGATAATTTTCATGCATCATCATTAAAACTGCCTGTCGGGTTGTTTCATTGTCTATTTCTTGCCAATGTTCCAGCAGCCAATGGAGACTGTTGTTGTCAGGAACAAACAAACCATATCCTCTCCCGTCCGTATTGGGCAGAATACGGGTGGGGGTAAAGGGTAACGTAATACGGCATAAGCTGTCTGTCAGACTGGCTTCTATCGTTGTGTCCCTTGTTCCGCAAAGGGTGATATTGAATTTTTGAGGCCAGTTTAATCCTCTTTGATATGGATCTTGCTGATGTATGGTCAACTGTTTGTCTGATATTTCGAATTTGATTATCGGCATTCCTTTTTGGTTTACCCATACATCGCTGAAAGCGGCTAGATCTTGCTCTGTTTTACTGTCTAGAATTTGTATCAAGTCATCCCAAGTAGCGTTGGCGTAAGCGTAAGTTTTTAAATATTCTTGAATCCCTTCCCGAAATGCTTCTTTTCCCATTGATTCCACCAGTTTTACCATCATGACAGGAGCTTTGTTATAAATGATCTGTCCATAAATTAATCCTGCATTTTGAAGGTTATCTAGCGGTTGCCGGATAGCAGTGGTTCCGGGTGTACGGTCTTCTGACAAGGATGCGGCTGTATAAGTCTTCATCCAATTCAGCTGGTGATTGACTTGCGGGAATAATGGTTCGGTAATCAGAGCTGCAAAATAATTGGCGAATACCTCTTTAGTCCAGACATCATCAAACCAGTTCATCGTTACTAAATCTCCGAACCACATGTGGGCGGTTTCGTGGGCGATTAATTGGGTTCGGCGAAGTTCTTCATCCGGAGTGGGATTTTCGCTTAGGAACATTTGCGTGTCATTATATAAGGTGGCGCCTGTGTGCTCCATACCTCCATATTGGAATCCCGGCAAGATAATAAAATCGTATTTGGCAAAAGGATAGGGAACATTGGTATATTCTTCCAGCCAGTTCAGCGAAGCGGTCACTTGTTTGAAGATGGTATCTAATTGAGCTACCTTTTTAGAATCTGTTTCGCGGTAATATGCTGAGATTTTCCGGTTACCTTCTATATATTCTTGATGTTCTAATTTACCGGTGACAAAGGAAAAAAGATAAGTGCTTAATGGTTCAGTTGGGGCAAAAGTTACTGTTTTGCAGTTGCCTTTTGTTTCTTCTTTAGTAATATAGGTATTGGAAACAGCTTTCCATTCTTTTGGTATATCCAGTCGTAAGGAAAATGTGGCTTTTAGATTCGGCTGTTCGAAACAAGGGAATAAGGTACGGGCACGGTCTGGCACTAATAGCGTATACAGAAATTCATCATTTCTGTTTAGCGACTGGTTCCCGGCAATAAATTTGATCGTGATATTATTTTTTCCTTCTACTATGTTTTTTTCAGGTAGGATGATGTGCTCATTATGAAATTCATAACGGGCAGTTTGTCCATTGACGGATACCGATTTTATTTTTTCAGGCTTTTCTCTGAAGTCGAGAATAATTTCTTGCGGTGCATCCAGATTAAATTCAATGGTAATCTCTCCATTTACCGGTACTGATTTCTGTTCAGGAATGGAGAAATATAGCTTATACTTCAACTCCTTAATCTCCTGTTTGCGCAGTGTTGCCAGTTCTTGCGATACGCCCTCGTCGTAGAAACGAGGATTGCTTGTGGTCTGTTGGCAACTGCATAATAATAAGCTGCACATGAAAATAAGATATCCGATATATGTTTTCATCATCTAAAATTTATCTTGGTTATCTGCGGCAATTTTTCGGATGCCGCGCTGTGAAGCTATGAATGCACCTCCCAATACTCGTTTCCCCTCGTAAAAAACGGCTGATTGTCCGGGAGCGATGGCGGATGCTTCGGAAAGGAAACGGACCAATAGTTGTTTTTCATCTAATACGAGCACTTGACACGGAATAGGCTTGCTGCGATAGCGGATACGTACTGACAAGTCCTTGCATTGCAGTAAATCCTGCATTTCTGTGATATGATAGTCTTCTACCAACATATATTCTGCTTTAAGTTCCTCGGCATCTCCTAACATGACTGTATTCTTTTCTGCATTGATGCGTAGTACGTATGCTGGATGCCCCAAAGCGATTTCCAATCCTTTCCGTTGGCCTATTGTATAATAAGGAAAGCCTTTGTGCTGACCTATCTTGACTCCTTTACTATTTACAAACCATCCCGGTCCTACTTGGGTGTCAATATCCGGGCATTGCGAACGCAGAAAGTTTCGGTAATCCCCTTCTATAAAGCAGATTTCCATACTTTCACTTCCACGGGCTTTCGCTTCGAATCCTTTTTGTCGGAGATATTCCCGTACCTCCTGCTTGGTATAAGTTCCCAGTGGAAAGAGAAAACGTTGAAGTATCTCCTGAGGAAGTTTCCATAGAAAATAGGATTGGTCTTTTGTCTGGTCATCTCCCGCTACTATATACAGTTTTCCCTTCCGTTCTTCCAGTCTGCAATAATGCCCGGTAGAGATATGGGCGCAATTCGTTTGGTCTGCCCATTCACAGAGAATTCGCTCTTTGAATAGCGGATTGCAAAGGACACAAGGATTGGGAGTTCTTCCTTGCATATACTCATCTATGAAGTGTTTTACAATAATCTGTTTGAACTCTTTCCTCACATCAGCTACATGGTGTTCTATTCCCAACCGTTCTGCCAAGGCCCTTGCTTCCAGTACATCATCAGGTTCATCTTGACCGGGGGTGGAAAAGCGGGAAGGGACATCCCACGTTCTCATGGTAACTCCTACCACTTCATATCCTTGTTCTTGCAGCATGATGCACGTGGCGGAGCTGTCTATTCCGCCACTCATTCCTACCAGGACTCTTTTATCTCTGTTATTCATTATATAAATAGTTCAGGTTCACGGCGTGCCGCACATTTTTGGTGTAGCATGGGGGTGTAAGGAGTATCAAAAACTCGTGCACCATTAGGGCATTCTTTTACGCAAGCGCAGCACTTGATGCATTTGGTAATCTCTGTTTCTATTTTTCCTTCATCGCTTAAAGCAATGGCATGAGTAGGACATACTTCGATGCATTCGCCACAGGCGAAGCATTCTTCAGTGCAGACTGGAGCGGCATGAGTAGAGGGGCCAACAAAGCGATAAGGTATGTTTCCTTTTAGGTAAAAATCGGATAATGTTTCATCCTTCTCCAGTTTTGTCAGACAGTCTTTTCCAAATTGTTCCGCAATCTGTAAATCGGTAACATCCGGACGGTCTTCTGCAATGGGCATATTAGGACGGCTGTAGCTGTGTTCACCAATAAAGGCACCGGCAGCCAGTGGGGTGAATCCCAATTGAATAGTTTCATCTCTCAATTCGACCAGTGCATCTTCGTAATCGCGGTTACCATATACAGCGACTAAGATAGCCGGAGCATTGTTGCCTTTTAATCTTCGTAGCCGTTGCAATGCTATTGGGGCTACCCTGCCTGCATACACAGGAACTGCAATGATCGTGATAGAATCTTTGATTTCTATCGGGCTACTATTCTCATCCGTAGTGAGATCTATTTCTATTCTTCTGCCCATACCTATACTTTCTCCGATGGCACGGGCTATTTTCGCTGACGTATGTGTAGGCGAAAAAAATACGATGTGATTGCTTGTATATGTTTTCATAAACGCAAATATAGTGACTTTTGTCCAAAGGTAGCCAAATATATAGATAAGATGTGTAAAGGTGATAAAAATTGTCTTTATATGAATGTAAAAAATGATTATTAAATATCTTTTTTTCTATTTTAGTTAATAGAAGTGATACGGTAAGCTATATTAGTTAAAATGTATTTATGGGTGAACAAAAAAAATCCCATGTTTAGGGAGTTTGAATAATTCTTAATTAGAAAATGAATGACATATTTATATTGGATTATTTTGTTCTTTTCTGGTTTGTTTTGTTGAATAAAGGGATAATTTACAAGTTCTGGATTCCGCTTTATAGAAACTAAGCTATATTTTGACTGTTATAAGTTTAACTTCTTCGGCGTACTTATGCTATTATATTAAGGTGTATAGTGAAAGTAATGTCTTGTTTTAATAGGTCTATGGGGCTTTCTATGGTTGTTTGTAAGGTAAAGAATATAGAGATATTCCTATTTCTTAAAATATTCCTGTATTTTATAAAGATTTTTAGTGGAAAGTCTTGCAGAATAGAGTAAAATGGGTACTTTTGTCCGATGAAATTATGGCTATTATAGAAACTGACTAAAATATGGATGCTCTATTTCAAACGCAAAGCAATGAGCTTTCTACTACAACGCAGAAAGAAAAGCTGTTTAAAGATGCAGAACGGCAGTGGAATACACTGTCTACCGAGAAAGGAGCGCCCGGAAGAAAAGTTGATTTTGAGATCTATAAAAGCATTTTGTATAACCTAGAAATCAGAAAAGTATATTTGGATTCAAAACTCTCTTTAGAAAAGTTTAGTTCAATAGTCGGCACGAATACGACCTACCTGAGTAATGCGGTGAACAACTACTTCGGATGCAATTTCAAGCGGTTAATAAATTCCTACAGGGTGGTTTGCGCGAAGGAGTTGCTGGACGGTAAAGATTGCCCGGTGAATGAGCTTTTCAGCCGTTGCGGGTTCGCCTCCAAGAGCGTGTTCTATGTGGCGTTCAGAAAAGTAGTTGGCATGACTCCCCTGCAATATATATCGCAGAGTCGGAATCCTTTTATGATTCAACGCAATTAAGTCCTTTTATAACAATAAACATTTTGAGTTTTTAAATTTATAAATTTAAAGTTTTTCTATTATGAACAAAAAATTTTTAAGTGCAATCCTGTTCGGAGCCTTGATGGTTTCTTCGACAGGAACATTTGTATCTTGTAAAGACTATGATGATGACATCGATGCTATCAACAAGGAGTTGACAGACATCAAGTCTCAGCTGGCAGCTTTGCAGACAGAAGTAGATGGCGGTAACTGGGTTACTGAACTTGTTGACGTAGAAGGTGGTTTCAAGGTTACTTTCAACAACGGAAAGACTTACACTATCGTTAATGGTAAAGATGGTGCACAAGGTGAGCCGGGTACTCCAGGTAAGGATGGCAACGGTACTATTGTTGAGGTAAAAGATGGTTACTGGTATCTTGACGGTAAGAAGACAGAGTATGTTGCTGTTAAGAAAGATGATTTAGGCAAGGTAAAAGTTCCTTTTGTTAACGAAGCCGGAATGTGGGTGTTCTACGACAAGGATGGTAATGAAGTTGTTTCTGAATACAAAGCGCTTGGTGCTACTTATGTAGTAGAAGCTAATGGCGTATTTACTCTGTATGTTCCAAATGAAAAGGGTGAAATGCAGAGTATTGAGTTACCAACTGCGGCTTCCATGATTTCTGCTTTGACTCCGACTCTGAAAGGTGATGATAATTTTGACATTCAATACTTTACATTCGTTCCTTTCCAGAATATACCAAATAACGAAAAAGACGCTTATAAGAAAGCATGGAAAGGTACTAAAGAAATTACTACAGACAAATATATAGTTTCAAGTGATGAATATATGGATGTCCGCGTTGATCCGGTAAATGTTGACGCGAAAACTATTCCTTTCGGCTTGGTAGATTCTCAAAATAATATTCCTTCTAATGTTGATTTTACTGCTTCTGAAAATAAAGAACTTATTACAAGAGCTGCTTATGGTAATGGTTTGTATAAGGTAAATATGAATCAGACTACATTAAAGGATCAAAATGCCTTAAGGGTATTCACAGCTCAGTTTGCAGCTGGAAATAAGAAACGTGTATATGCCTTAAATGCAAATGAAAGCTTCCGTTCTGCTTATCTCTATACTGTAGGGGTAGGTGAAGCTGCAGACTTTGTATTCGCACCTATTTATTTGAATTCTGATAATAAAGCTATTACTAATGATAAGGCAATTGGTAATGGTTTGGATGTAACTGCAACAACTGGTGAACCTAATAAGACTATTGTTGTCAATGCCGGCGAGGCTAATACATTGTTCGTAAAAGATGATTCTCGTCTATATGATATGTGGTTGAGTGCACCAACTGAATATGTAAACGAATTTGGTTTGATGTTTGACCAAGCAGTTCCTTCATTCACCATCACTAAGAATCCTGATAAGATTACTGCTGCTAGTTTCCCGTTGACTATCCATGTAATGGATAACCGAGGTATGGTTCAAGATTTAACATTAACAGTGAAATTATCTGAATCTATTGATACCCCTGCTGAATATACATTGATTGAGCATGTTATCAAATCTGATGCTAGCAAGAACTATTTCAGCGCTAATTTGGATATCATGAAGACAGCTTTGGGTGACAAGTTGGATAGTTGGAAAATTAAGGTTCATTTAGCTAATACTACTGTTGCATTCTACAATGAAAATCAAACTGCTGAGATTTTAAATGCTGGTATCAACGGTTATGTAGCTTCTAAGGTTGAAGATGGAGAAGGAAATAATTCTACAGATGTTGTTGCTAATGCTAACTTCATGAAGTTTGATATTACAAATGCTCAAGCTTCTCAGAAATTTGAAATTGGCAAGATTTACAATGCTGTTGTAACATTCAAAACAGAGAAAAACGAGAAAATTAATTCTATTGTTATTCCGTTCAAATTCTCTATCCCGACATTAGCTTCAATGTTCGAAAAAGAACCCGCAGTATTCAAGGGTGACGTAGCATATGCTTATATGAATATTACTGACCAGACTAATGGTGAATCTGCTTACAAACTGGAACGTGCATTCGTTAAATATCCTGAAAATGTAGCTATTAAATTGGATAAAACTCCTGTTGTAAGTGGCAAGAATTCTGAAGATTTAGCAGACTTAGCTACAACATTCACTAAAGATGCTAAGATTACATTGACAGAAAATGTAGATGGCAAGGACAGTGGCAGAAACGGTTTGGAATTGGGTTATGGTCAGGAACTGACTGTAAACGCTTCTGATACTGACTTCGAAGGATGGCAGTATATTGGTAACGATGGTAAGTACACATTCAAGATCAAGGTAATGAGCCCAATTTATGAAGGTTCTGTAAGTGCTATCAATTCTGTAGTTGAAATACCTGCAACTTCTGTAGATGGCTACAAAGTAGGTAACAAAGACATTCAAGGTAAAACTTATAACGATATTGCTTACAAAGTCTTGCAAGATTTGGAAGGTGACTGGTCACGTCCTGAAATCAGCAAGGTAGCTGCGAAAACAGATAACAAACGTGTGGTTAACATCGCTGATAAGAATGGTAATATTTCTGAAGACTGGGTAGAAGCTGTAGCTGGTGAGAAATCAGAAGATGGTAAGAGCATTATTGAAGGTTACATCAATGTGAAACCTGAAAACATTGAAAACACTACAGAAACTCAGATTAATGTGAAAGTAACCGATGTTTGGGGTTATGCAAAAGTGAACCCAATTAAGGTTAAAGTTACTGTTAAATAATTATAGCAAGTAATCTGAATTATAAAACTTAATCGAGTAGGAGGTAAATACTAATCATAGGCATTTATCTCCTACTTTCGTATTTATTAAAAAAAGAGGTTG
>ERZ780225.287-NODE-287-length-12321-cov-2.44954_pt1 | contig 12321 bp, 10 predicted proteins | sample MGYA00511166_ERZ780225 | MGnify/ENA primary metagenome ERZ780225 (study PRJEB29588, sample SAMEA2154920) | human gut metagenome | biome: human gut; feature: human-associated habitat; material: faeces | place: Denmark | collected 2008/2010 ...
CGAATCAGCTTGTACGTATTTCTTCCATCGGATATAACACTGTGTACAAACCCGTCCAACCTGCCAACTTAGGGGTAATACAGCTAACATCAGACACACAACAGTTAGGAGAAGTAGTGGTAAAGGCCGATTTGCCCAAGATGCAACTCAAAGGTGATGCCATGATTACCACTGTTACGGGTAGTGTACTCGAAAAGGCTGGAACAGGTGAAGATTTACTGAACAAGATTCCGGGCGTTTCTGCGGAAGATGAAGAAGTAAACGTATTTGGCTCGGGCACTGCCGAGATTTACATCAACGGACGCAAGATACGCGACAATTCAGAAATTGACCAGTTATCGTCCGAACAAATCAAGCGCGTGGAGGTTGTGAAGAATCCCGGAGCAAGATACGATGCTTCCGTGAAAGCCGTCATTCGCATCATCACAAAGAAAGCAGCAGGCGAAGGATTCGGATTTAATAACCGTTTTGTAACCCGACACCGAAGAACGTACGGGTGGACTACTTTTGACCAGTTTAATTTCAATTACCGAAAAGGAGGTTTCGACCTGTCGGGAACATTGTTCGGAGGTAGATTCCGCAACGGAAATAACCAGCAGATTGGCATGAAGACTTATCTCGACAAACTGTGGGAACAAAAAATGGATGCTTCTTACGGAAAGAACTCCAATAGTAATGTCCAAGGTATTCTTTCACTAAACTACCAGTTCAATGAGAAACACTCCATGGGTGTACGCTACGATATGGACAAAAACTTCAACTCTACAGGCGACTGGCGTTACACAGCCAATATCTACGCCGACCAAGAACTGTACGAAAACAATGCAAGTACGATGATTGGTGAAGACCCTTCTACAAGACACAGCCTGAACTATTACTACAACGGACAGATAGGCGATTGGAACATTGATTTCAATGCCGACGGTTTGTGGAACGTAAAAGAAGAAAGCCAGCATACAAGGGAAATCACCAATGGAGAAACGGAGAACGATGTCAATACCTTCAATAAAAATAACGGAACATTGTATGCCACAAAACTGATCGTGTCGTATCCTTTATGGAAGGGGAATCTGTCATTCGGCGGTGAGTATTCGCATACCAGCAGAACAAACCTCTATCACAACCAAGAGGGCATCCTCGACAATGATGACAGTAAAATAAAGGAAGGTTCCACTGCGGCTTTCATGGACTACTCACACTCGTTCGGCAAGGTAGATGTGCAGGCCGGAGTAAGATACGAGAACGTGAAGTTCGACTACTATGAGCAAGGAAAACACATCGACGAACAAAGCCGCACGTTCAACAATGTATTTCCTTCTGTCAACATAAACTTTCCCATAGGAAAAACACAAATTCAGCTGAGCTATAGCGGTGGTATCACGCGTCCTTCATACGATATGCTAAGAGGAAACATATATTACGGCAACAGATATACTTACCAGACGGGAAATCCATTTCTCAAACCTATCATCAATCAGGACCTCATATTTTCCGCATCCTATAAATGGTTGAATTTCAGCTTTACTTATAACCGTACGAAAGACGATATTATTCAGGTTTGCGAACCTTATTCGGAAGCTGCCCCTACCATATCCTTGCTAAAGACCGTCAATACGGAACCCTACAACAATATCATATCAGCTATCACCTTATCGCCTACTATCGGCTGGTGGAGTCCGCAGCTTACCGCACAGGTCTTTAAGCAGTGGTTTCATGCAGAAGGACCGGACGGCAAACTCACACTGAGCAAACCAAGGACAATCATGGTGTGGCGTAACAGTTTCACTCTTCCGGCAGGATTCCTATTTGATGTAGATGGTACTTATTACACCAAAGGACATTCACAGAACATGTACATGGGTATCAACTCCCTGAATGTGTCTATGGGGCTCTACAAGAGTTTCTTCAAAGAAAGGCTGAGTTTCCAGCTTCAGGTCACCAATCTATTTGAAACAGATGATGTGGATTGCACTATTTATAGCGGCATCAAAACCATGACAGATTATATCACCAATTTCAGAAGAGTCTCACTGACCATGCGCTACAAGTTCAATGCTACCAAGAGCAAATACAAGGGTACCGGAGCTGGTGAAAGCCAAAAGAACCGTATGTAACAAGAAATCGCTATATTTGTATGACGAAAAAGTGATATCACCTTATCAACAGCCACATGAAACACAAAATAAAACCCATTCTCTATATAGCAGGCATCTTGCTGCTGTTTGCTACTTGCACAAGGCAACCGCACGCAAGTGCTCTGCTACAACAAACAGACTCTTTGCTGCATCATCACCAACCAGATTCTGCCTTGCAACTTCTGTTTAATATCAAGGATGAAACGTCTCTTCCGGAAACGGAACGGATGAAACTGGTATGGAACAAGGCGATAGCCCACTACCAGCTGGAAATGTCTCTGTTAGAAGATTCCCTGCTCTATCAGGCTATTGCCTACTACCGCCAACATCCAACAGATACCGCACGACTACTGGATACTTACCTGCTCGAAGGCATGTACCTGAGATGGAAAGAAGCAAACGATGAGGCCATCACAGTGTTCGACAAAGGCATTACCCTGGCCATCTCCCGAAAAGACACCACCAACATGTTAGTGCTACAGCGCAAGAAACTGGAAGTGCTATACAAGCAAAGCCGTTTTTTAGAATGTAAAGCGATGATTGAAGACATGCTTCGCATTGCCCACAAACTACCGGTGAAAGAGCATTACCAGATGGTATATTCACTAGCCCTCGTATCGCAGTTGGGAGGAGATACATCAAACATTGATTGTCCGGAGAAAGGGTTCCAGCTGGCATTAGAGGCCGGTGATACCTTGTTCGCCCATCATATTCTGCGAAACCATGGCTGTATGCTGGTAGGAGCACACAGATACAGGGAAACCATCGCCCAATTCCAACGGCTTATCCGTCTCAATCCCGATTTCCTGCCGTATGCTGTCCAGTTAAGCCTTGCAGAGATTTATATAAACTTAGGAAAGAATGATTCGGCATTCTATTATTTGGATAAAGCTGCCCAAAGCATGGACAAAGAGCAAAAGCTGAAAAAGGACCGAATCATGTTGTCATTCAAGTCCTTATATTATCAGATGCAGTCCGCATTAAATGAAAGAATGGGCCTTCCATATAGCGGACAGGTATTCAGACGGTATTGCGACTCCATCACAGAAGACCTCAAAGACAAGCACAACACAGCATTGCGACAGCAGGAAACCAGAGCCCAGCTGCAACAACGGAACTACGAACTCATCATCAACCGCCAGCAAATGGAACTCCGCATTGCGGTAATTGTATCCTTGCTATTAGGAGTGATTCTGGCACTTATCGTCCTCTACCAGCAGAACCTGAAGAAGAAGGAACGCACCATTCGCCGTCTTTCCAGCGAACTGCAAAAGTACAGCAAGCAATTAAAGGACAACGAGGTATTAATGGCACAAAACAATGAAAGTATCCAAGAGCTGCAAATGCAACTCTCTACCCAGAAAGCCAGTGAACAGGAAGCAAAATTGTCGCTCATCAAGCAACTGGAAGAACAGAACCGGCAACTGAATCTTGCCAACCAAAATCTGCAACACCAGATTGAAGCGCACTGGAAACAATTGAAAAGCGCACCGCTCAAAACTCCACATCTTCAGGAACTCACCACCGAAATGCTGCGACTCAAAGAAAGAGAAGAGACACTGACCGGACAACTGATTTCCACCCACCCGTTAGTGGCTGAACTTCGGAGCAAACCACGCTTTCTGCAACCCGAGGATTTTGTCCGGATTGCCACCTTGGTCAACAAAATCTATCCGCATTTCACCGAACGGCTTACGGAAGCTTTCCCCAACCTGACTGAGCTGGACCAGCAACTTTGCTACCTCATCAAATTAGGCTTCAGTGTGTCGCAAATAGCTGTATTCATGGCGGTATCCCCCACCTCCGTATCGCAGCAAAAATCAAGGATGAAGAAACGCATCCTGCAACAAAAAACGGACAGCTTTACCGAAGGAGAAACGCTGGATTTATGGCTTCACAGATTCTAAAAAAGGCCCTCTGTATATATACATACAAAAAGAAAACAACATAAAGCACACTTTTTCAAGCATTTACAAAACAAAGGCTGTATATATGGATTTATTTTAAAGTAAGCAAGAATGCGCTAACTTTGCCAAAAGTATAATTATAGCGTGAAAAAATAAACTCCAAAGAAAAGATGAATCGTTTGAAAAAGATATACGAAAAACGAAATGCGACCCAGCCAAAAGTGAATCACAAAAGCCATATCCAGCACATTCAGACACTGACCAATGAAATGGAACAATTGAGGGAAAGAGAACACAGACTGGCCGAACGACTCATCTCTGAACAGCCGCTCATCAACGAATTGCGCCACAGCCCGCGCTTCATTAAAGAAGCAGACAAAAGTTGTCTGGCTGCTTTGGTAGACGACGTGTACAATAACTTCACTTCACGTCTCACCACCCGTTTCCCGAATCTGACGGAAATGGATATTCAATATTGTATCCTTATCAAACTTCATTTTACGGTATCGCAGATTGCCGTACTTTCGGCCATCTCTCCTACTTCAGTCTACCAGCAGAAATCACGGATGAAGAAACGCATCCAAACACTGGAGCCTGAGCTCTTCACGGATGGAAAAACACTGGACGAATGGCTGAATGAGTGGTAAAAGGAGGTTTTTCACGCTATACCCCCTCCTTCCGAAAGATTTGTGTTATCTTTGAACGGATAAAATCTGTAATCTTTCATACCGTTTATTATTATGATACAACAAACTACTTTCACACTCCGGGCACGCGCGCGTGGCTTTCACCTCGTGACCGACGAAGTGCTCAGTCATCTGCCTGCCTTACCCAAGACCGGACTGCTCAATCTTTTTATCCAGCATACCAGCGCCGGATTGTCAGTCAACGAAAACTGTGACCCTGATGTACGCAGCGATATGGAAAAGATATTCAACAACCTTGTGCGCGAACGCGAATCCTGGTACGACCATACTTTGGAAGGCTGGGACGACATGCCTGCCCATGCCAAATCCTCACTGGTGGGCGCCAGCCTGTCTATTCCCATCACCGACGGACGACTGAACTTAGGCACGTGGCAGGGAATTTACCTCTGTGAATTCCGCAACCACGGAGGAGGACGGCGCATCGTGGCTACCATCCTCGGAGAATAACTCAGGAAGCAGGCTGTGGCATGGAGAGACTGAGACTGTCAGCGAAACATCTTCCGGCTTCTCCGGTCAACACCACGCGCGACAAGTCGATTCCTTCTGCAGCCGTTTCCGAAATCACTCCCTTGGCCGCCATCCTGCGGGCTACCAGCCGGAAGTGTCCTTCCTGATTTTCTTTCAACAGTCCATTAGCTTCGAACGAACTGCGATAATGTTTCGGCTTTGGGATAATAGAAGCCAAATAAATGCATTCTTCCAGCGTCAGTTGCGACGGACGCTTGCCAAAATAAAACTCTGATGCCTCTAACAGCCCATACACTCCCGGTCCCCATTCAGCGATATTGAGATACACCTCAAACATACGTTCCTTTGAGGTAAGTCGGTTCTGCTCTATCAGCCAGACAATCAACGCTTCTTCCAGTTTCCGTGCAATGTTTTTCCGGCGGTTCAGGAACACATTCTTAACCAGCTGCATGGAAATTGTACTTCCTCCGCGCGCAAAGCGACGTGTTTTCAAGTCGTAAACCATCGCTTCACGAATAGCATCGGGAAGAAATCCCTGATGGTAAAAGAACCCTCCATCCTCACTCTGCAATACGGCCATGCGCATCAGCTGCGGCACACTATCGAGAGGAAGGAAATGATTCCACGACGGCCCCACCGGAAAAGTGCGTACGGGCATCTCATCCTCATAGGCCGTATACTCAAACTCTTCTGACATCTTGCTGAGATCGGTTGTTCCGTAACCCAGTATCCGGAAATGCTGCGGACGCAGGTCGGAATAAAACTTCAGGCTGTCAGGACAGGCCAAATCGGCATCCAGTTCGAAATCGTATGCCAGCTCTCCTTCCACCCGAATTCCTTCCAAGTTCTCAAAAAGTCCATGCGGAAGGGAGTTGAAAAGCTCCTTAGCCGGAAACAGGGGTTGATGTATGGAAGCCATGAGGTGGCTGGGCGACTCTACCCGCAGGTAAGGATGAAACTGTAAATCATTGAAACGTATCGTACTGCAACTGTCCAGTTCCAGGGCATGCGACTCCACATTCAATTGAAAATCGAGTTTACCACGATCCAGATTAATACGTTCCGGCGACAAGCGACGATGGAATACTTTCAATCCGTCTACTTCTGTCTGACCAAGTAAGATTACTTTTTCGTCTTCTTTCTGCTGCGTGAAACTTAACCACAACCTGTCGAAGGCCACTTCTGCTCCCAAACGGCGACGAATGTAAGGCACAGTCAGTTCAGGTGCCTGAATGCTGACCGACACACGGCGTTCACCGGCATTGATTTCTCCTTCCGTTTCCCAATGCTGCGTGTATCCTTCTTCTACAAAAGCAAGTTGGCTGCGGAACTGGTGATTCTCAATATTGAACTCCGGCACATACAAACTGACGGAATCGCTGTCCTTCCGTTCGCGTACATGCAGGCGAGTGAGACGTCCTTCAGAAGGCAACAAAAGGAACACTCCATTCAACAAAGTCTGCACACGCTTGTCATACCCCACCTTTTCGGAGGCCCGTTCCGTTTCTTTTTCTCCCTCCGATCTGCTTCGGAACAAGAAATCATAATTGGCCTGATGGTTCTCTTTGACAAAATCCACGGTCAATCCGTCCAACGCCATGTTCATCACCTCCACATTTCCTTTCAGCAATTGCCAGAATCCCAAGTTAAACGTGGCTGACCGAAGTGTCAGTAATGTATCCCTTTTCTCGGGAACAACTGACAGCCCGTTCAAGAAAAGACGTCCGGTTCCCTCAAAACGCAAATCATCATAATTCACTTCCAATCCGTAGCGCTGCTCCAGTTTGGCTATCCGCCTTTCTGCCATCCGGTTTAAAATATGATTACGAAAAATCCATAACCCACCAGCCAGTAACAGTAATAACAGCAGCAAGCCTGCACCTGTATAAATTAGTATTCGTCTCATAACGTTTTTACTCCACTGTTACAAAGGTAGCAATTTTTCAACTAAAAATATCATATTTTTTCGCCCGCATAATCCGCATTTTCACACAAATAACCTCAAAAACAAAACAATTAGAAAGAATCAGACCGTACCTGTATTTGTAATAAAACATAAACAGTGCTATTTTTGTAAAAAATGAGAGAGAGAGAATCCTAATATCTGGAGCAAAAACAAAAGGCGAGCCCATTCCTCTATATAATTGAGGAATATTCCCTGCGCCCGCATATTCATTTACTCGCATCGGGGGAATAAGCGTATAAAATGAAAACACTATGAAACAACTTGTCAAACTATTCAGCATCGTATTTTGTGCCATGGCTATGTACGCCTGCGGTAATGATGACGAACCAGGAAAAAGTGCTGCTGTAACAGCCAAGAAACATCTGCTGAAAAAAGAATTCAACATGCTATTTGCAAACTGACACCTTGTCTTTATAAAGACAGCCTATAGATCTCTCTTTTACTAATTTCATTCCGTACATTCCAGTAACTGTTTCTTCACTCAACACAGGTCGCCGGAATAGTACGGAATGTTTTTTATCCACAAGAATCGGGTACTGTTTCATGGATATTCCAAAAGAAATCGTATCTTTACACCATAATCATTTTTTATTAACTAAAAACTTTAGAATTATGGCTAGTAGAAGATCATTGAAAAAAACAGTCAATTATATTACAGAGCTGGCAGCAGGACTCTGCCTAGTAGAATCGGCAAACGCAAATGCAGAAAAACGGGAAGCTTACAGCGAGGTATTCCTGCAGATTATTAACCTGCGTAATGACATCATCAGCCGCATCAGCCACACAGAACCGGGCAGCGTGAAACTGTTCTACAAGAAACTGAGAGCTGACTTCAATGCTGAAGTAGACAACGTATTCAAGAAACTGGAAGAACTGTCGAAATAACAGCACATGAAACAAGCTATCTGCCGGTTTATCTACCACAAACTGCTGGGTTGGAAAGCAGAAGTAAGTGTACCCGATTTTAAGAAGTGCATCATCTGTGCAGCTCCGCATACCACCAACTGGGACTTGTTCATCGGAAAATTGTTTATCACGGCCATAGGGCGTGAATCGGGTTTTCTGATGAAAAAGGAATGGTTCTTCTTCCCATTGGGAATCATATTCCGGAAAATGGGAGGTATCCCCGTACATCGTGACAAGCGTACTTCCATGGTAGACCAACTGGTGCAACGCATTGAAAAAAGTGACACATTCCATCTGGCCATCACACCGGAAGGAACACGTTCGGCCAATCCCGACTGGAAAAAGGGATTCTATTACATTGCCCTGGGAGCAAAAATTCCAATTGTACTGATTGGAATAGATTATGAAAAGAAGTGCATTACAGCAGGAAAATACCTCTTGCCCACGGGTGACATTGAAAAAGACATGAAGGAAATCAAGTTATATTTCAAAGATTTCAAAGGGAAACACCCTGAGAAATTTACCATAGGAAATATTGACTGAAATGAATCAAAAAACGTCCTTGCGTTTCGTTACGAACGCAAGGACGTTTTCTTTTAAACGCAAGTACATTTTACTTCAAACGCAAAGGCGTTTGAAAAGAAACACCTTGACATTCTGAGAAGGTGAATATCAAGGCGCCTTTATAGATTTTCAAATCACTGATTTACAGCAGCGAAGAAATATACTCCTTCATTTCAGGAACTGCACGACGTGCTTCCTGATACAGCTTATACTGTGCCAGCGTACGCACATAGTTGTGTTCAGCGTATTTTATCTGATAATATGTATCCTCGTTGATATAGTCGGCCAGGAAGCGCACGGCCTGCATGTATGGGAATAACATCACAGCGTATGGCAACATCTCTATTTCCAGCGGAGTAAGGAAGCTCTTAGCCGATTCAATGTATCCTTTGGCAAAGGCACGGAAAATATCCATGTTGAAATGAATCTTGTTCAAATCAGGTTCATCTTCAGGAGCCGTATTTCCGGCAGAACGAAGGAAATCACCGAAATCAGAGAATACGAAACTTGGCATGGTTGTATCCAAATCGATTACACACAGCACCTTTCCGTCTTTATCAAACAACATGTTAGATACCTTCGTATCACAATGGCAGATACGTTTCGGCAGTTTCCCTTCCCGATACAAACGTTCAGCCGCACACATTTCTTCCGCATCTTTTTCAATTTCATCTACAAGCGACTGCACCTTCTCCATGCGTCCTGCCGCATTCTGTGCCACAGCCTCACGCAACTGCTGCATGCGGAATTCCATGTTATGAAAATCAGGGATAGTTTCACCCAGTTTCTCGGGAAGGTCGGCCAGCATAGCTTCAAACTCACCAAACTTCACACCTACCAGATAAGAAGATTCAGGAGTTACTGCTTCCAGTGTCTGCGACTCAGGAATGAACACGCACACACGCCAGTAACGTTCTCCATCAAAATAATATGTCTTTCCTTCGGCAGTCGGTACAAAACGAAGTACCTTGCGATCTATATCCATTTCATGAGCCTTTTCCAGTTTCTCACGAATATGACGGGTCACACACTCAATATTATGCTGAAGAAGTGCTACATCCTTAAATACCTGATGATTGACACACTGCAATATATAGTCGCAAGCCTGCGGATCTGCAGTCTGAACTTTATAAGTCTGATTAATCAAACCGGCTGTCAAAGGAATTATTTCTTTCACCTCTCCAACCTCCGGGAATTGTGTAATAATTTCATTAAGTGATTTCATGGTTACCAAATAAATTAGGTTTACTATATTATTTAATTAGAATCTATACTTATTCGAAATACCTTTCAAAATATTCTGATTTTTCTCCACTGCAAATATAGGGAAGTTTTTACGGATTACCTTCATCTAATTGTAATATTTTCTGCAAAATCTTTGCAGTATAATAAAAAGTTTATAGATTTGCGCCCGTTAATAAAAACTAGACTCTATGAAAGCCACCATGAAAACACTCTCAGCAATTCTGATTTGCTGTTTTATTTCTACCATACAAATGTATGGAGAAAATATTCAACGCCCTGAAAGCAAAAACTACGTAAAGGGAGTGGAAGCCCTCAATGAAGGAAATCCCGAAGCTGCCTATACCTATTTAAATGCAGAAATCAATGAACATCCAGACAACGGATATGCACATTGCTACATGGCACTAATCTGCAATTTCTGCAATGATACCAAGCTGGCATTGCAGGCATTGAACTCCAGTCTGGAACTTATTCCGGAAGCCGATACAGAATACCGTTCGTTTGCACACTATTCCAGAGGAGTGCTGCTTACTAACCTGAAAATGTGGGAACGTGCCGAAGCAGACCTGAATGAAGCAATTCGTCTGAATCCGGAAGATGTAGAAAACTACAAATCGCGCGCGCAACTCTACTTTGAAACAGAACGTTATGAAGAGTCTCTTAATGATCTGACACGCGCACTCAAGCTCGACAGCAAAGCTGATGTAAACGATTTGGTGCTGCAACTTATGGCGGTAGCTCCTACTTCAGAATTCATGGAACGTATCACTGCTACTTACCAGCAACTGGACCAAGTGACTATCCATTGACAAATTCATAAACTTACATTATACTTGAAAGCCATCTCACTCTTTGGGATGGCTTTTTCATTTGCAGGGATAAGAATGATTTTCTATTTTTGCAAAAACAATCAATTCACTAACATTTTATCAATAAAAACAGAATGAATCAAACAAAAGGGCATCCAAAAGGACTTTATTTACTCTTCGTAACTGAGATGTGGGAACGGTTCAGTTACTACGGCATGCGCGCACTGTTCATGCTTTACATGGTACAGGCGTTGCTTTTCGACAAGGAAATGGCTTCACAAGTGTATGGCAGTTACACGGGACTGGTGTATCTTACTCCGCTCATCGGCGGATACATTGCCGACCGCTACTGGGGCAACCGACGGTCCATCGTAGTTGGCGCACTGACCATGGCACTCGGTCAGTTCCTGCTGTTCCTCAGTGCCTGCTATTTTCAGGAGGTGGCATTGGCCAAATACCTGATGTTTTGCGGACTGGGACTGCTGATTTTAGGAAACGGTTTTTTCAAGCCCAACATCTCGACCATGGTGGGACGGCTCTATACACCCGATGACAACCGGAAAGACTCGGCCTTCACCATCTTCTATATGGGTGTAAACGTGGGTTCTACTCTCGCCCCGCTGGTATGTGGACTCGTAGGGAACACCGGCCATCCGGAGGACTTCAAATGGGGATTCTTGGCTGCCTGCATCGGCATGATACTGGGAGCAACCGTATTTCAGATTTTCAAGAACAAATACATATGCGACCCCGATGGCAATCCAGTAGGTGTTGCCCCACAAAGAAGCGCATCAACCACACAGCAATCAGAAACTTCTCCACAGAAATCCACTTCGCGCACCCTTCTGATAATCGGAAGCACCCTTCTGCTTACCTTGCTTTTCTCCATCAACTGGAATGCAGACAGCGCGCACCTGTTTGCCGACGCCGACTGGATTGGTTCACTGATTTACGCCACTACCATCGTCATGCCGGTGATTATCATTACCGACCACTCACTGAGCCGACACGAGAAAATGCATATCGGCGTGATTTACATCATTGCATTTTTCGTTATCTTCTTCTGGGCAGCCTACGAACAAGCAGGCGCTTCACTCACCTTCTTTGCCGATGAACAGACCGACCGCCATATCGGAGGATGGGAAATGCCCGCTGCCTACTTCCAATCGTTCAATCCTATTATGATTGTGACACTGGCTCCTATCTTTGCGGCAGTATGGTCATTTCTGGGTAAAAGAGGCATTGAACCAAGTTCTCCTCGCAAGCAGGCCATCGGATTGGGGTTGTTAGCGTTAGGTTATCTGTTTATTGCCTTCGGAGTGAAAGACATTGAGCCGGGGGTGAAAGTCAGCATGGTATGGCTCACCGGTCTTTACCTGATTCACACCATGGGCGAACTCTGTCTGGCACCTATCGGACTTTCGCTGGTCTACAAACTGTCGCCTGCCCGTTTTTCTTCACTGCTGATGGGCGTATGGTATCTGAGTACCTCGGCTGCCAACAAGTTTGCCGGTCTGCTGAGCGGTTACTATCCGGAACATGGAGTAAGTAAAAGTTTCATGGGCTATCCCATTGAAAATTTGTTCGACTTCTTTATGCTTTTCGTGTTCATGA
>ERZ780225.313-NODE-313-length-11377-cov-2.28246_pt1 | contig 11377 bp, 8 predicted proteins | sample MGYA00511166_ERZ780225 | MGnify/ENA primary metagenome ERZ780225 (study PRJEB29588, sample SAMEA2154920) | human gut metagenome | biome: human gut; feature: human-associated habitat; material: faeces | place: Denmark | collected 2008/2010 ...
ACCAAAGTCTTTGCGGAACTAATTATTTATGTAAATAATTGATAACCAGCATATGTATTACTGAATCTCTTATTCGTTTTCCTTGATTTAAGCCGTTTAAAGAGTATGATAATAATAATTTTCTACCTTTCTTCTACTGAAAAAAGAATTGACTTGCAGCATTCCTGTTCGTTGTTACTCTGTTCATAAAATACCTGAAGTACTAAGATTGATATTTCTCAACTTTTTAAATATTTCAAAACTTCCAAAGATTGTTTGCACTTTAGATTACAAAAGAAGATAGTAGGACATGAAGTAAATTAGCAAACTATTATTATCATTTTCTGATATAGAATTTTATATGCGCATATTATATGATATACATATATGAATTTTGCAGAAATTCAATAACCTTGATACCTATTTTCTACCCGGTTAGGCTGAGATGGAAATATTGTCACATTTTATTTCTTTTAGTTTATCGTATTGCAATCACAACAAAAAATTATCATGTTCACAAAACGATAAACTTTATTAAGAAGATAAGGCTATATTCACTTTTGAAAATGATTCTTCTTCATCTTTATAAGAGATAATGTATAGACAATAGAGTTAATTATCTTTTTTGACATTTTTTCAAGTCTCGTATAATTGTACTTCCCATAACTTCTCCATAAATTTGTGTTGTAGCAAGGTTTTTATGTCCTAATAATTTTTGCACGGTTGTTATATTAGCACCTTTATATATCAATAAAGTAGCATTAGTATGCCTTGCAGAATGGAATGAAAAGTGTTTGCTTATTTTTGCCAATTTGCCAATTCGTATCAGCTCTTTATTTACACTTGAGTTATTTTTAATTGAAAAAAATGAGCTCCATTTTCCCTGGTATTTTTGTAATAAAGTTAAAGCCTTACCTTCAAACAGCAAGTTTAAAGGCAATTTCACTTCTGTACCTGTTTTGACAGAGTCAAAGATTAGCCATAATTTTCCATCCATTTTTACGATATTTTTCTCATTCAAATTCACAAAATCAGAATACCGCAATCCCGTATAGCAGCAAAATAAAAATGCATCAAGAGTATGTTCCAGACAACTATTTCTTCCTGTCAAAGACACTTCTTCCAATTTTTTCATTTCTTCCGGTAATAAAAAAACATGTTTTCCTTCCTTCATTTTAATTTTATATCTTCTGAAGGCATAGTTATTGGGGTCAATGTATCCTTTATTAATTGCAGCATTAACAAAAGATTTCAAATGTTTCATATGCTTGGCTACTGTATTTGTTTGATATCCAGATTCATAAAGAAATTTTTCAAAATCCGTAACGAAATTATAGGTTAAGTCTTCAAACTCAATTGTCGGTTTGAACGATTGTAAAAGGGATATTGTTGTTAAATGGTTGCGCTTAGTGCTATCTTTTAGCTGAGAAGACATTATTTCTTTACGCGCAAACCCTAAGAATGAAGCATCTGTATTCGATTTGAACTCTTCTTTTATGAGGCTTAAGGTTATTGTTTTTCCTTGCCTCCACAAACTTAATTCTTTTTTCTCTAATTCAATAATAAATTCATTAAGCATGCCATTCAGCGCATCTTGGTTAGGATGATCTTTGATAATTTTCCTTTTTACATCCCATTGTTCTGGCCGTAAATAAACATGTGTGGAAAAATACACTTTCTTTTTATTCAAGTAGGCTTCAACTTGGACCAAAGCGGTCCCTCTGTCATTTAAACTTTTTTTTCGATTGTAAACGAAACGATAACTGATTTTCCTCATAATTTAATTCTTTAATTGAAATTCTATAATAAGACGCAATAAAGAAAAGTAGAAAAGCATTATCCTACTATTTTGTTCTCATCTTTATATTTATTAGACGATTCGTTAACATTTATAGGTTAATGTATGTTTACCTGATCACTTATAAATTGAAAGTTTCTCTTTTTAATGACTTAAAAAAAAGAATAAATATGAGGTTTATTTTCGTCTTTTGTGAGTTTTAAATGCCTAAAAGCATAAAAATATAGCAGTTTAGTATGTTTTTTACAATAATTTGTTTGATATTACAATTTTATTCATACCTTTGTCATTTGTTAGAGTGAATGAATTTATATTAATGTAAAGTTAAACTTTAAGAGAGAATTTTATGAAAAGAAAATTAATGCTGTTATTGACCTGCCTTTTTGTAGGTATAGGTTTGGTAACCGCTCAGATCACGAAGGTAACAGGTACTGTTATTTCGGAGGAGGACGGATTACCCGTAGTTGGCGCCTCTATTTTAGTAAAAGGTACTACTGTAGGTACAGTTACTGACATGGATGGTAAATTTGCATTATCAAATGTTCCAAGTTCCGCAAAGACTTTGGTAGTTTCCTTTATCGGAATGGCTACACAAGAAGTAGCTATAAAACAAACTGTTAACATCACTTTGAAGTCGGATGCCGAAGTGCTTGAAGAAGTGGTAGTAACAGGATATGGTAATTTCAAAAAATCATCATTTACAGGATCAGCCTCTAATGTATCAACAGAGAAATTACAAGATATCCCGACAGTTAGTGTTCAGGATCGTTTAGCAGGTTCTGTATCTGGTGTACAAATTACATCAACTTCAGGACAACCCGGAGCTGTTGCTTCTGTACGTATCCGTGGTATGGGTTCTATCAATGCCAGCAATGAGCCATTGTACGTTATTGACGGGGTTCCTATGCTGAACGGCGATGTTAGTGAATTCTCATATGCTGATTCAGGTAACAGCCTTATGGCTACATTAAACAGCAACGATATCGAATCTATGACCGTGATAAAAGATGCCGCCGCTGCATCACTTTACGGTTCTCGTGCTGCCAACGGTGTAATTGTTATCACAACTAAAAAAGGAGCTTCCGGCAAGACAAAAATCAATTTAAGAGCAGATTGGGGACTTTCCAACATGGCCATTGACTACCGTCCAATCTTAAATGGAGAAGACAGACGTGAAATACTACATCTGGGACTTGCAAACTATGCATTAAACACTGGTAATGACGAAGCAGCCGCAAAAGCTTTCGCAGATAAGAATATTGAAGACTTCGCCGCAAGACCATGGTCGGGTTATACAGACTGGAAAGATGTCTTATTCCGCAACGGAAGTCACCAAAATTATGAAGTAAGCGCACAAGGAGGAAGCGAAAAGACACGTTTTTACACTTCCTTTGCTTATACTAAACAAGAAGGTATCACAAACGTTTCCGGCTATGAACGCTTTACCGGACGTGCCAATGTAACTCATCAAGCCAATCGTTTGACATTGGAGGCAAACACCATGTTTACCAACTCCACCCAAAACGTAAACAACGAAGGAACCAGTTTTGCCAGCCCCATCATGTGCTATGCAATGACTGCCTCTCCTTCTACATATCCGTATAATGAAGATGGTTCTTTCAGCACAAACTTCCCGGCATTGAATGGTGCCAATCCTGTGCAAACAGAAGCCTATAATTATAACAGAAGTACAATAAACCGTTTTTTAGGTTCTCTTTCTGCAACATGGAATATTTGGGACAACTTAAACCTAAAAGAGGTAATCAGTTATGATTTCAATCAAAACAATGAACGTGTTTGGTGGGATCCCCGCTCAAATGACGGACGCTCTTCTAACGGAGTTTACCAGCGCGTTATGGGAAACCGTGCGAAATTGAATACTCAAACCCAATTGACATACAACAAAGTAATTGCAGAAAAGCACACTTTAGATGCGTTAATCGGCTTTGAAACAGAAGATTACAAATATGATTATGTATACGCTAACGGAAACACCTATCCATCTTATCTGCCGGAAATAGAAAATGCAGGTAATACCCGTGCATCCAGCAGTGTACAAAGATATCGTATGACATCATTTCTAGGACGTTTGAACTATGACTATGAAAATAAATATTATTTCAGTGCCAGTTTCCGTCGTGACGGAAGTTCACGTTTGTCTAGAGAAAGCAGATGGGGCGATTTTTGGTCTGTATCCGGTTCGTGGAGAATTACCAGTGAATCTTTCATGGAAAATATAAAAGAAGTAATTACTGATGCCAAATTACGTGCTTCTTACGGTGTAAATGGTACACAACCATCTGATTATTATGGTTATTTGGGTGTATTCGGATTTGGATACAATTATAATAAAGGAGCTGGTTCCGCAGAAAACCGTATCGAAAATCCTAATATGAAATGGGAAAAGAACTATGCTACAAATATAGGTCTGGATTTAACTTTGTGGAATCGTCTGGCTTTAACATTCGAATGGTACAATCGTGAAACCAAAGACTTGTTAATGGATAAAGCCATATCTGCTGTACCCGGCATTATTGACGGAGATGGTATTGCCAATACATTGATGAATGTAGGTTCAATGAGAAACCGGGGATTTGAGTTTGAAATCAAATCAACGAATATTCAAAACAACAATTTGACATGGACTACCACATTCAACATCAGCCACAATAAAAACAAATTAACAAAGCTGGATGGTGAACAGAACGAAATGATTAGCGGTGTATCCATTCATCGTATTGGGGAACCATACTATTCTATTTATGCTTATGAATATGCGGGTGTTGATCCTGCAACAGGTAAAGAATTGTATTATATAAACGGAGAAGATGGAAGCAGAGAAACAACCACTAACTCCGCACAGGCAAATAAAACAATCATAGGATCTGTTGAGCCTACCGTACAGGGTGGTCTTACAAACTTTGTAAGCTGGAAGTTTATTGATTTCAATATGACATTGACCTACTCATTAGGAGGCCATGCTTATGACTATGCGACTTGGTTGCAATCTAACGGAGGTACATATAATTATTTGGGTAACGTACCTGCTTATTACAAAATAGAAGACACTTGGAAAAAACCGGGCGATCATGCTAAATTACCTCAGTTTGCATATGGAAATACTAATATCGCATCATCTCGTTGGTTGATGTCAACAGATCATTTGCGCATCAAAAATATCACATTAGGTTTCACTATGCCTTCCAAAGTATCTCAAAAGTGGGGAATCAACAAATTAAGGGCTTTCGTTTCTGCAAACAATCTGTTGACATGGAAATCAGATGGTTTATATGTTGATCCGGAAACACCCGTTGATGGACTTTGTACATTTGAGACACCGGCTTTAAGAACCATTACATTTGGCTTAGAAGTTGGATTCTAATTTATTAATTATAAAGTTTATACAGAATAAGAAACAGGATATTGAAATTCCTTATCCGGAAATCTTATTCAACATATAATCTAAAAAATAAAGAGAACAAAATGAAAAAAATATATAAATCGCTAGTTTTCACGATGGCAACCATAGCATTGACTTCGTGTGTAAACGATTGGCTGGATCTGACACCGTCAGATAGTATTCCCAGTAATTCTGCCATCACAAATTACAATGATGCAAAAACCGCTTTGTATGGTATGTATGATGGTCTGCAGGGAAACTCTACCTATACACAGTATTATGCCTCACGTATGTTTTACTATGGTGACGTCCGGGGAGATGACATGCAGGCACGTACACAAGGAATGCGCTCTTCCAGTTGTTACGAAATGAAATACACCATTGACGATGCTCCCAACATGTGGAATGTACAATACAATGTATTACGCCGTGCCAACCGTTTGATAGAAGCCGTAGAGAATAACAAAATAACAGATGCAGAAAAGAATCAGGCAAATGTGAACAACATCTATGCACAGGCAAAATCTGTTCGCGCCTTGGTACATTTTGACTTGGTGAAAGTATATGGAATGCCTTATTCTTTTGATAATGGAGCTTCAATGGGAGTACCCATTGTAACCACCCCGATAGATCCTTTGAATGCCAGTGCTATTCCCGGACGTAATACGGTAGCAGAAGTATATACCCAAATTGTAAAAGATTTAACCGAGGCCATTGACTCCAAAGCCTTAAATGTTTCTAAATCAGCCGGAGATAATCAAGGGTTTATTGACGAATGGGCTGCCAAAGCTTTGCTTACACGTGTGTATATATACATGGGTAAAAACCAGGAGGCTTTAGATATGGCAAAAAACATTATCGAAAATTCTCCTTACAGCCTATGGACAAAGGCTCAATATGCAAATGCTTGGGATAAAAACAACGCCAATCATATCAATGAAATGATTTTTGAACTTGTCAATAGCGGTTCTGATGACTGGGCAGACCGTGAAGGTATTGCATATTTATATCATGAAGATGGATATGCCGATGCTATTTGTACAAAATCATTTGTTGATATGTTAGCTCAAGATCCAAGTGATGTCCGTTTGGATGTAATCTTGCCGGTACAATTGAAAACAGATGACAATGGAAAACCGACCGATATGTATAAGACCTATGGAGACAATCGTATCTTTATCAATAAATTCCCAATGGGAAGTTTGGGGGATATGCGGTTAAACAACTTACCTATTCTTCGTTTGTCAGAAGTGTATTTAAATGCAGCAGAAGCCGCAGCTAAGTTGAATGACAAAACTTCCACAGCTAAATATCTGAATGAGATTATTAAAAACCGTACAGATGATACAAAACAATTAGTTACAGAGTCTACCGCTACTCTAGAAAGAGTCTTATTGGAACGTCGTAAAGAATTAGTAGGTGAAGGACAACGTTTCTTTGACGCCATGCGTAATAATGAAACCGTAACACGCTATACCAATGAAGATGAGAAAGGTTGGCATTATTCTATAAATAAAGAATCACAAGTATTCGACCGTACTTATTTTAGAACGATTTTACCAATACCTGTCAGTGAAACCAATGCTAACCCTACTTTAAAAGCTCAACAAAATCCGGGTTACTAAATAAAAACCCAACTCCGCTGATTCTCCAATGATCTTCAAAGGAGGGAGTTGAAAGAAAAATGCTTTTCAAGGGATGCCCCAATACACAGGAGCATCCCTTTAAAACAAATATCGGGCATTCCTTATGCAAATACATTGTTTGTGCCAACAGACTTATCCATCAACATCTTCCATTCAATTTTATAAGAAAGAAACGATTTCCCGCCAATCCCTCATATCAAAACCAGGTTTAAAAGGCAAGCTCTTCTCACCTTTTATATTATAATAAACATTTCCCATCCCTACGTTTTTCGCACCTTCAACGTCATTCTTCCAATTATCTCCAATCATTAAAGAAGTATGCAGCTCGGACTGCGTAGCCGACATGGCAAAATAAAAAATCTCCGGAAACGGTTTATGTACTCCTATATCCTCTGACAAAACTATTTTCTTAAAATATCCTTCCACACCGGCAGAACGCATCTTCTGCTCTTGCAATTCCCTAAATCCATTGGACAAAATATACAGATTATAAGCGGATGCCAAATATTCCAAAGCCTCTCTTGCATGAGGCATCAGTTTCTTCTTGTAAACTATATCATCAAAAAAATTATCCGAATAGGCTTTTACCAACGCTTTATCTGCAACGCCTACCTGCAACAACGGATAGGCAAATCTTTGCTCATTCAACTCATCTTTTGTAATCCTACCAGCACCATATTCATTCCACAACTCCTCATTCTTCCCGCTATACAAAGTATAAAAATGCGAAAAAGAACGAAAATAACGATCAAAATGATATTTATCATACATGTCTTGGAATGTATCACGAGCGTTTTCAGTAAAAGCCCATACCGTATCATCCAAATCAATAAATATACTTCTATACATACAACATAAAGCAGATTAAAAAAGGGTTGCGTCACTCACGGCACAACCCTTTCACAGAACAATAATTTAAATTCCTTATTTCACCTGAATAACAAGATAGCGTGATACGCTCCAGAATTCAGTAGGATTTGTAATCTTCAAAGTCAGCTGGCCTTTCGCATCTTTCACCAGTTCATATGAACCAGCCGGATGTGTAGTCAGCAATTCGGCGCGTTTAGAATACAACTTGATTTCCTTATCAGTACGAATATCAATCTGAGTAAAATAATCCTTATTAAAATCCGCACTTTTCAGGACATCACCTTTTTCAAGAATTTTCTGGTCCTTCAATTCAGATTTTGTACCAAAAACAAACCAAGCAGCATTCAAAGCTTTATCCTGGCTGGCTACAGTTGCAGCCTTCGCCTCATTTTCAGCGGTCAGTTCACTTACATTCTGGCTTAAACCGGCCACAGCATCGTCCAACTCAGCGATACGAATATTTTTTGAAGCCAATTCAGCCTGCAAAGTCTCAATCTGCTGCTGTTTAGCTTCCAACTCCTTCGTCAGGTTGGCTACAGCTTTCTTCAACTGAGCGGAATTATACTGACTATTCTTCAATTGCTTCTCCAGTTTCGCAATCTGCTCACGGTTTGACTGTAATTTTTCACTGATGAAGCGAATATCTTCTTTTATCTTATCAGCACTATTCTCACGAATAGAACCACTCTGTAAGTCTACACGATTCTCAGCTTCATTTATCTGACGAAAACCTTCCTGTACTTCATTGAAAGCACCCATGATATCGTCCAATTCAGCATTTCTGTTTGACAGTTCTACCATCAAAGAATCATTTTGAGCCTTCAAGGCATCTTTCTGAGCTCCATTACCGCATGAAGTCAATAAAGCTACAGATAACAACGATAAAAATACTAGTTTTTTCATTTGCTTTACATTTTAAGTTTATTCATTTTTAGTCCTCTTTCCCACCGAGTACGATTACGATTTCACCTCGCGGCTCGTTTTGAGTGAAATGCGCTATAACTTCAGTTAATGTGCCCCGAACACTTTCTTCGTGAATTTTTGAAATCTCACGACATACGGAAACAGGCCTTTCGGCACCGAAAAACTCGGCAAATTGAGTTAAGGTTTTCACCAAACGGTAGGGTGATTCATAAAATATCATCGTCCGTTTTTCTTCTTGCAAAGAGGTCAAACGGGTCACTCTTCCTTTTTTTTGTGGCAAGAATCCTTCAAAGCAGAAACGTTCATCAGGCAATCCCGACGCCACCAGCGCAGGTACAAAAGCAGTAGCTCCAGGCAAACATTGCACCTCAATGCCACTCTTCACACACTCACGCACTATTAAAAATCCGGGATCAGAAATACCAGGAGTTCCGGCATCAGATATTAAAGCAACAGTTTCGCCCGCTTTGATGCGATTCACAATACCTTCCACTGTTTTATGCTCATTAAACTTATGATGAGACTGCATGGCGTTTTTAATTTCAAAATGTTTCAAAAGAATACCCGAAGTACGCGTGTCTTCCGCCAATATCAAATCAGCCTCTTTCAACACACGGATGGCACGGAAAGTCATATCCTCTAAATTTCCTACAGGAGTAGGTACGACATACAGTTTTCCCATAAAACAATTGCATTCTGTTATACTGGAACAAATGTAGAAAGAATTTAAATGCATAAAGTTAATTGTCCCAATTATTTAACAGATGTTGCACTTTTGTTTAACATTATATCTTTTATTAATAAATTTCCAAGTGAAAATAATCCTTTTTCGGGGTACAAGTCGTACATTTGCACTCAGAATTAATCTAATTGTTATAACTAAATTATGGTAGTTTTTTCAGAAGACCACATCCAGGAAACACGTAGAAGAGGAAGAATAGAAGTAATATGCGGCTCAATGTTCTCAGGTAAAACCGAGGAACTAATCCGCCGTTTGAAAAGAGCGAAGTTTGCCCGTCAACGGGTTGAAATATTCAAACCGGCCATAGATACACGCTATTCGGAAGAAGAAGTTGTATCACATGACAGCAACTCTATTGCCTCCACCCCTATTGATTCTTCTGCCAGCATCTTGCTTTTCTCCTCAGACAAGGATGTAGTGGGTATAGACGAAGCGCAATTTTTTGACGAAGGTTTGGTTGATGTATGCAACAAGCTGGCTGACAACGGGATAAGAGTCATCGTCGCCGGATTGGACATGGATTTCAGGAGAGTTCCTTTCGGACCTATACCTGCCTTGCTGGCTATTGCAGACGAAGTACATGCCATTTGTGTGAAATGTGGGAACTTGGCCTATGCCACCCACCGAATCACCAAAAGCGAAAAACGGGTCCTATTAGGGGAAAAGGCAGACTATGAACCTCTTTGCCGGACCTGCTATATGGAAGCTTTGAAAGAGGAAACTGAAAATAAATAACACACACTTTATGATACAGAAAAAAATAACATTCGATAGTTTTATCCGCGGAATATTGACAGCGATGGTCATTATCGGCATTCTATATCTGGTCAACCGACTCAGCGGAGTGCTGCTTCCTTTCTTCATAGCATGGCTGATAGCCTATCTTACCTATCCGATGGTCATTTTCTTTCAGAACAAATTGCGTCTGAGGAACCGGGTAATCTCCATATTGGTTGTTTTGCTGGTATTACTGTCCATTATCACTTTAGCATTTGTAGGACTTGTACCACCAATCATTGAAGAATTCGGCAAACTGAAAGAATTGCTCACCGCCTATTTTATCGAAGGATCCAAGCAAGCAGCCATTCCCGGCACAGTGGCCAATTTCATAAAAGAGCACATAGATATGTTGAAAATACACGAAGCGCTGAACGAAAGCAATTTTGCGAATACCATGCGTAATGTTCTTCCCCAAGTATGGGCATTGCTGACCCAATCTGTCAATATTGTATTCAGTGTATTCACCTCATTCATCATCCTGCTGTACACTTTCTTCATTCTATTAGATTATGAAGCCATTGCACGGGGATGGATAAAACTGATCCCTGCCAGACACCGTGAAATGACAGTACATATTGTCACGGATGTACAGGACGGCATGAACAAATATTTCCGCGGGCAGGCGTTTGTCGCTTTTTGTGTAGGGATTCTGTTCAGCATAGGGTTTCTTATTATTGATTTCCCGTTAGCCATCGGTTTCGGATTGTTTATCGGGCTTCTCAATATGGTTCCCTACCTTCAGCTTATCGCTTTTATTCCCACAGTCTTATTAGCCTTACTGAAGGCTGCGGATACAGGAGAGAATTTCTGGTGGATATTATTTTGCGCCTTCCTTGTGTTCTGCATCGTACAAATTATACAAGACGCTCTGATTGTACCGAAAGTTATGGGAAAAATCACAGGATTGAATCCTGCTATCATTTTATTATCCCTCTCCGTCTGGGGGGCATTAATGGGAATTGTAGGTATGATTATCGCTTTGCCTTGTACCAGCTTGATGCTTTCTTACTATCAAAGATACATACGAATAAAAGAAAAAGAATTTTCCGGAGGGATAGAACACTCTGATTTTCAGCACAAAGAGAATTCTAACGAAAAATAATTCAAAAAAATCAAGTAATATATTTGCATATTTCATCTAAAACGTCTACCTTTGCACTCGCAATTCGGAAGAATAGCAATAACAAAGGATTGATTCGCTAGCTCAGCAGGTAGAGCACAACACTTTTAATGTTGGG
>ERZ780225.314-NODE-314-length-11353-cov-2.10896_pt1 | contig 11353 bp, 5 predicted proteins | sample MGYA00511166_ERZ780225 | MGnify/ENA primary metagenome ERZ780225 (study PRJEB29588, sample SAMEA2154920) | human gut metagenome | biome: human gut; feature: human-associated habitat; material: faeces | place: Denmark | collected 2008/2010 ...
ACATAAGAGCTTTTATCATTGGCTCCCAGATTATGCCATAAATAAGAATCAACCAACTGGCCTTCACCTTGTGCATTCACCGATGTATATTTGGATTGTGTCCACGAAGTCAATGCAGTGGCACCAAAAGTATGATCTTTGACGGTTTTGTTATAACTGATAATATTATCCCAATTCACAAAACTCTTTTCGGAAGATTTGATTTTGGACAGTGACGTTGAATTCTGTCCCAAACGGTCAATAGAACCGGCCCCTTCAAAATCCTGCTTACGATAAAAAGCATAATTGGTTCCTAAATTAGAACGGAAAGTCAATCCTTCAATAGGGGTAAAATCCAGATACCCATTGGCTATCAAATTGGTTTTCAGCACATGATGTCTTGCAGCCACTTCAGATGCCTCATCCACCAACGGACTCACCTGTCCATTCTTTCCTAATGGATATTCCACCACTTTACCGTCTTCATCGTATGCTTTACCAAGAGGTGCATTAGTAGCAGCACGCCATAACACATTCTCGGCACGCTCATCCTGTGCATAATGAGTGATCTGTGTGGTCGCTCCTACTTTCACGGTCTTGCCCAACTTGTGCTCAATGTTCATACGCAAGTTGTACTTATCCATTTTATCATTTTTGAAAGAACCCTTTTCCTGATAATATCCGGCAGACAACATCGCGGTTGTCTTTTCCGTACCGCCCGAAGCTGTAACCTGATGGCTTTGAACAAGCCCTGTATGAAGCACCTCATCTATCCAGTCAGTCCACTCACCGTTCTGAATGGCCTGCCATTCCTCCACAGTGAAAAGTTTCTGGTCATCGGCGGTAGAATTCCACTGACCACCGGTACGAGCTGCTTCACGACGCACCTGCATATAGTCTTCACCACTCAGCATATCAGGATATTGCGCCCAACCGTTGACACCAAAATAACCGTTGTAAGAGAATTTGGTCTTACCTTGCGCACCTTTCTTGGTGGTGATAATGATTACCCCATTAGCACCTTGCGAACCATAAATTGCCGTAGAAGAAGCATCTTTCAGCACTTCGATAGATTCAATATCAGCCGGAGCAATATCCGAGAAATCACCTCCCTGCATACCATCAATGATAAACAGCGGAGCATTGGCAACATTGTTACCAAACTCATCTTTCACATCGGACAGTGAACGCTGTCCACGGATATTAATGGTTACACCCGAAGTAGCCTTACCTGAATTACGTACAATATCCAAACCCGGAACCTGCCCCTGCAATGCTTCCATGGCATTAGATGCCGGTGATTTTACAATATCAGCCGCCTTCACTGAAGCAATAGAACCTGTAAGGTCACGTTTCTTCATCACGCCATAACCCACAACGACCACTTCATCCAAAGCCTGCGTATCGGCCTCCATTTTAATGTTCAGCTGATTGCTTTTTCCTACCGTTATATCCTGCGTTTTATATCCTATATAAGATATGACGAGAATATGCTTACCTGAAGGAACTTCCAAAGAATAATTACCGTCAAAGTCGGTAATCGTACCCACCGTTGTACCTTTCACCAGTACGGATACACCAATTAACGGCTCCCCTGTGTCATCTATGATTTTACCTGTAACAGTACGTCCTTGCTGGACAGACTGAACCAATTCACCGGCAACAGGGTCACTTGCATTTGCATAAGAAAATGCAGACGGCATACATAATGCTGCCGATAACCCTAAAATAATGGGAGTACGTCTGATATTACTTTCCCAATTTTGTTTCGGACTTTTTTTCATGCTTTTCATTTCTGTTATAATAGTTAACAAGATTTATTTTATCATATCTATTCAAATGACGCATATAAAACTCAATCATAAAAATACGTTAAAACAAAAGTATAATTTCTTTCATTTAGTATTTATTTTTAACTGAATCGCAAACTTAAATTTATAAATACCTGATTTTAGCCGATAAGATTCTAATACAGGTAGCCCCACGAATTATCTCCCTCCAACTCCCATTCGTGCACAATTTATATCTACCGTAGTGTTACTGTGAGGCTTCAATTCAAAGCCATGCTCCGATTATTTATAAGATCTACTGATTATAAGCAATCTCAATCGGTTATTTAAGGTTTCATAAACTAAAAGGAACCATACAAATACCTCTATACAAATCAATATAAATAGAATATAATCAATTTCATCATAGTAATTATAATAGGTAGTAACAAATCGATATGCGACTACCAATCCAATGGAATGAAAAAAAATTGTCTTGCCTCTTTACAAATAGAGACAAGACAATTATTCTACTATAAAAGTTTTAATTTATTAATATCCAGGATTTTGATATTCAGCACCATTAGATATAGTTGCAGTAAATGTTGTAGAGATAGGTCGTAATGCATAATTAGGATTAAAGAACTGAGCCAAGTCCGGATGTGTTTCCTCCAAATAATTTGAACTCTTAAACATGCCGGTACGTTTCAAATCATAAAATCTACAATATTCGCCACAAAGCTCACGTCCTCTCTCATCTAAAACAGTACGAACTGTAGCTGTACCTGTCAATGCCTTTGCCCCTGCACGAGCACGTACCTTATTAATGTATCCCATTGCATTCGCACCACCATTGATATAAATATCAGCTTCTGCAGCTATCAGGTAAACTTCTGCCATACGCATCATAAAAGTCGCATTTAAATTGCCATTGCGTTTTTTAGAAGCATTGGCCACATAGTAATTGCTACTATTATGCTTATTCAATGATGGATAAAAATAACGGAACTGATTTTCCATACCATTATATTGCATATTTACATTATGTTTTTGATCATTGTACACATCATCATAAGCAATCATTAAATAATTCGAGGTATGTCTATTTGCTTTTTCCTCAGCATAATCCTCATCCTGAGGCATTACAAATTTAATCGCCAAATCTCCCTTCTTTAATTCAGTACCAACTATAGATTCATCTTTATCATACATATTAGCCGCACTAGTATCCCAAATATAATTCTTATTCGCATTCCATTCAGTAGTAAATGACTCATGGAATCTAGGATCAAGTGTTCCGTCCTCCTGCACATAAAGGTTTAAAAGATGTTGAGTAGGCATAAAAATGCCAGAAATACATCCTTCCCAAGTTAAACGAGTTTCTTGATTATCTTCACGTGCTCCGAATTTATTCACATTACACAAGAAATATTCATCATTACGATTTAATTTATAGTTACCGTTACTAGAACCATGACCATCAGAACCAGCATACCAACGATGCTTCCACAAAGCTTCTTTATTTTCCCAATTATTCGATTCTTTAAAAACTTCTTCATAGGTCGGATACATATAAGCATTATATTTTGCACCACCTGATTCACAATCAGCAATCAATTCTTTAGCCGAATCCAAAGCCTTTTGCAAATATTCTGTCGAACCATATTCATAAGTTTGCAAACAGGCCTTTGCCAAAAATCCCAAAGCTGCCTTTTTGGTTGGAACCGTAGTAGTGGCATGTGTACCAACTGCCAACCATTCTACAGCATATTCTAAATCAGGAATAATAACTTCCTTATAAATAGTCAGCGGATCTGTACGTTCCGGAGCATAATTCAAAGTTGTCTCAGGTTCAGTCAACATAGTGACCCCACCAAATTGCTCTACCGCATTAAAATAATAGATTGCACGCAAGAAACGGGCTTCTGCAACTTTAGCATTTCGTTCCGCTTCCGTTTTATATGGTGCATAACCAGCCAATGCAATTGCTTCATTACAAGAGCCTACTCCATCATAAGTACCATTCCACCAATTATTTGTATAAGTGGTATTAGGAGATGCTCCTGCAAAGAACCAAAACCATTGGGTGTATGAAGTTGATTGATTAGCCTGATAGGTCCAAAGGTCTGAATCACCTTCGGTCAAACTCATCCAACTATCCGTACCATAGAAATATCTTTCCATAGCAAAATAACACTGGTTAACCAACGTTTCATACCCTTCAATAGAAGTAGCAAGATTTTCCTTGGTAAAGCCTGCCGGATTATTTTCTTCCAACGAACAAGAGCTGAAAGATACAGCAGCTAAAGCCACTGAATATAAAGTAAGTTTTCTGAATATATTTTTCATTTTAAATATCTCCTATATAAAAGTTAGAAAGTTAAATTAACTCCGAATACAAACTGTCTAAAAGTAGGGAATGCATCCGAACCGTTTGTTTCTGGATCTGTACCCTTCAACTGTTTATCCTTTACATAAATAAACGGATTGTATGCAGTTGCATAGATACGGCATTTTTCCATCAAAGCCTTACGTGAGATATTAACTGGAAAAGTATATCCTAAAGTGATATTTTTCACTTTTATGAATGAACCATCACGCACTCTTAAAGCTGAGATGACCGTACTTTGTTCCGATCCTGTACCTGGAGCAGGATAATAAGCTCCCTGGTTATTTTCCGTCCAATAATCCGCTCCAGCCAACTGATTTGTTGTTACACTTTGTTCTGCCGTATAATAACCCAACAAATCACTATTAATAGTTTGACCATAACGAGCCATTGCAAATACAGACAAATCAAAATTTTTATAAGTAAATGTATTATTCAAGCCAACAATCCAATCCGGATTAGTGTGTCCCAACACTTGACGGTCATTTGTACTATATTTGTGTACTCCACCATCACCATCTTTTTCCAAAGTTTCAATCTGAATAAAACCGGGTTTAACACCATAAGCCTCCAAAATATCCTGAGGAGTATTTGTACCCCAAATTCCGGTATATTTATAGCCATAGATGGACTTTATAGAATGCCCTACAAACAAATTTTCAGAAATTAAATCACCGTCAGGCAATTTTTCTATTTTCTCTTTACTCCATGTTACAGATAGTGTGGTATTCCAACTAAAATCTTTGGTTTTTATATTATGTGAATTAATGGTGACTTCCACACCTTGATTACTAGTTTCAGCAATATTCTGCCAAATAGATAATGGGGATCCCCAACCGGTCAAACCACTAGTAATAGGCAAAGTACGTTTAAAGAGCAAACCTTTTGTTGTTGTTTTAAACCATTCGATAGAACCATCAACGCGATTGTTTAATATGCCATAGTCCAAACCAACATTCCAGTTATAAGACTTTTCCCAACCCAAATCCTTGCTACCATAAGTACCTGTATACTGAGTAAAAGAAGAGTTTTGACCATTTAAAGTAAGTCCATTACCGGTATAAACATAGGCTTGTGTAGTTGTACCATAAGCATCCACCCCGCCCGAATTACCTGTAATACCATATCCTACACGCAGTTTTAAATTATTCAACCAATTTTTTGCCACATTCATAAAAGGTTCGTCAGAGATACGCCATGCAATTGCTCCAGCAGGGAAACTATCCCACTTATGCCCTGCTGAGAACTGAGACACACCATCCCAACGATTTGAGAATGTAAACAAATACTTACCTTTATAAGAATAATTGAAACGAACAGCAAATGACATTTTCTGTGTTTGAGCAAAATCAGACTCAACATGCTGCGATGCGCCGGATGCTAATCGCCAAAATGACCAACGATCTACCATTTGACCACTAGCTGCAGCTAAGCTACTATCATTTTGATTCTTATTCCAAGAAGTAATAACAGAACCACCTATATTATGATCTTTTGCAATAGTAGTATTATAAGAAAGAATATTCTCCCATGTATAATTCCATGCGTTCTTATTAGTAATAGCAGCATGAGGTGAACCTGCATAACTAGGTCTATTAGCATTACATTGATCTCCCCAATATTGTCCTTGACGAGAATCACTGAGCGTACCATTAATACGGCTTGTAAAAGTAAAATCTTTTATTGGACTCAGTTCCAAATAACCACTAACATTCAAATAAGTGGAACGAGTATTATTCACATATTGATCTTCAATAAAATCACCTAATGGAGAATATTGTCCTGTAATATATTCATGATTTATTTTCCCATTTTGATCATAAGCATCTCCCAAAGGAAATGATGAAAGACCTTTTGTAAAGGTATTTCTCACTCCTTGATTTCTATCTTGATAAGTTAGATTAGAAGTAAAGCCCATTTTAGCCCAAGAGAAAATTTCTTGATCAATATTCAATCGCAATGAATATTTATTAAGATTGTCATTACTCAATAAACCCTCTTCTCTATTATAAGAAGTTGAAGCAAATATCTTAGTCTTCTCACTACCCCCTGAAACAGAAAGACTATATTTTTGGGTTGTAGCTGTATTACCTGAGGCTTCATCAATCCAATCAATCCACTTTCCAGCATTATAAGCATCCGTATAATCTTGATTACCAAATAAAGCAGACATATCAGAAGGGTAATCTCCATTCTTATACTTATAAGCTTCTCTTTGATAATTCACCCATTCATCTCCAACCATACCATGCTTATAATTAGGTGAACCACTGAAACCATAATATGCATCAAAGTTTACAGTAGCTTTTCCTTCCTTCCCACGTTTTGTTGTTATAATGACTACGCCATTAGCTCCTGCTGAACCATAAATAGCAGTAGAAGAGGCATCTTTTAATACATCCACACTCTCAATATCAGAAGGGTTCACCTGGCTATAACTCCCAGGAATACCATCAATAATGAATAACGGTTCATTACTACCATAAATAGAACGAGAGCCACGCAACAAAATAGAAACATCTTCACCAACCTGCCCGCTAGACTTCACAATATCCATACCTGCAATTTTTCCTTGTAAAGCCTCCATCACATTACTAGTAGGAGCAACTGTCACATCTTCATTTTTCATGGAAGCCACCGCACCAGTCAAATCACGTTTCTTCACAGTACCATAACCTATTACCACAACTTCATCCAAAGCCTGTGTATCAGGTTCCATTTTTATATTTATCAGACTATTATTCCCAATAGTAATTTCTTTAGTCTTATAACCTATATAGGAAATCTCCAATATATTCTTTCCACTAGGCACTTCAAGTGTATAATTACCATCAAAATCAGTAACGGTTCCTATAGTCGTACCCTTTACCAACACAGAAACTCCAATCATAGACTCTCCTGTTTCATCCAAGATTTGTCCTTTGATTGTTTTTCCTTGCATAACAGATAGAACAGATTCACGATCCATTCCATTATCAACATTTGCATACGAAAAAGCAGCCGGCATACATAATGCAGCTGATAATCCTAACACAACAGGTGTTCGTCTGATTCCGTAACCCAACGGCTTAGGACATTTCTTCATGTCTTTTCTCATTTTTCTATGGTTAACAAATTAATTAATAATCCATATTATTTATCTCTAATGTAGTAAAAATACGATGTTTTAGTTTTCTTTCTTCAGATAAAGTCATTACTTCCATTGCTTCATCAGAAACCAATAATACATTCTTGGCCTCTTCAAATACTTTCAGTAGTTCTGCGTGCTCCTTTAAAAGCTTATTCCAATGAAAAGCTGATTCAGGAGCATCATCCAGAACATACTTGATAAAGTCGTCATCCTTCAAAAAGTCTTCTACCTTGCTATACACCTTTTTTGTATCCACGTTACAATCATTTTCCATTATGACGGATAGTGGTTCAAAGTTGTACTCACCTGGAAACTTAAAATATTATCCTACCAATTCCCTTAATCTTGTAATACCTCTATGCATCAAATTTCGTACCGACTGGTAATTCATATCCATAATGGTACAAATATCTTCATATTTCTTCTCTTCTATATAATATAAGGTAAGTGCCTCACGTTGGCGCGGAGATAATTGAGCCAACAAATGTTTTACTTTTATATTTTCAAAACAACTTTTTTCCTTTTCCAAATATGTATGTTCTACATCATCACCTGCTGCAACGGGATTCAGTTCCTCAACAGCCGTTTCCGACATGAACATCCGTCTGCGAAGTTCATCGCATAACTTATTTTTCAAGGAAATGAGGAGGTATGATTTGAAGTTGTCAATGATACCCAATTCAGCCTTCTTTGTATACAATTTTACAAAGACATCATGAATGCAGTCCTTCAACAATTCTTTGTCAGTAGTTAACTTACATCCATAATTAAATAGAAGATTAATATGCATATCATATAATGTAGAGAATGCACTTACATCTCCAGATTGGAAAGCGGTTACCAAGCAAGCTGTCTTATCATTTAAGTTTTGTTCCATCACAGTATACTAATTATAGGTTGTTTTGATGATGATGCAAAACTAGGGAGGATACGCTACTTTTTTAGGTAATATTTGATTATTGGACCGAAAAAACAGATAACCTGCTGAAAAACATATATGCTAAATAATACAGATTTTCATTAAAAAGGAGAACCAAAATAAGTCCGGTTCTCCTTCCATGTACTAAATTCTATGAAACCAATAAATACAATCTTTGTTTTCCTCTGCTTTAAGCATATATATATCTTTAATATTCAACCGTTTAGCAATCACCGTTATTGCTCCGGTCTTCGGATCAACAGACTTCAATATGTATTTTCCAGGTGATAAATGAACAGGAATATCTGTTGCAGAATGGGAATAAATGATACTTCCAATACCAGATTTTACCAATTTCTGATACTTATTTGTACCAGTATCCTCCATATCCATAGCAGCCGCATCAGTTAAAAAGCTTTCATCGGCAACCGGAACAACCGGGCAAGAGCCACTTGCCATGAAGACAGCCCAAGCCATATCCGGATAATTCTGCGCATAGTAAGTAACCGCTTTTTCCGGGAACTTCTTACGATATTCACTCACCGCCCGATAAGCTTCATCAAAAGTAACCTTACCTACTTTCATTTTACGGGCATGCTGACGGGGAGCCAGGTTCTTTCCACCTTCGGGAGCATAAAGACCATCCACTTTATAGTGCCAGTAACGAATATCAATAATGTCAACTAATTTCGCACGCTGCGTATCATTCAGAATGGCATCTTGAACATCCTTTGTCGCACTTAACGCCACGGTCGCTTTCTTACCGGTTTCTTTCTCCCACTCTCCTATCACATCCAGCCAGAATTGTACAAAATGCAACGGACCGGTAAACTCCGCACTGATCAGTTGTACCACATTTGCATCATCGGCAAAATTATCCAAGCATTGGCGAATATACTTTCTATGAAACTCACGACGTACCGGATGACTGATATCATAAAACATATCCGCTACAAAGATACGTTTGTCACCGGCAAAAGGAACAGGTTCAGGCATATCGGTCTGATTGATATTATTGGCCGACCGCCAAGGACAGTCTACCCAATGTGCTCCCGCCTCCAAGATATTATGCTGGAAGTAATTCTCATGGAAAAGCAAAAGACCTTTCTCCGCCCCTTTTTCGGCAAACTGCTTCAACCGGTTCCAATACCATGCATTGGGACGGTTCAAATCATACTTGCTCAATCCTTCCCAAGCAGTACCTTCTCCACTGCGGGCAAACGGTTGTTCGTAGAATGGCCCCCACACATCTCCATCACGGCGACGGACACGCTCATGATCGTCACGACGACGCTCATACCACAAACCGTAATTATGATCTAAAACCAAAATCTGATTCTTCACCATATAATTCACCGTAGAATCAATTCTATCCGTCAGCCCAAGTCCTTCGCGTCCCGGCACGAAACGGGTAACATGTGGCTTGGCTTTAGACAAGAAGCTGGTCCTCAGTTTCCCATTCCACCAAGGAACCTCCTGCCTGCCGCCTACCAGTAACCGGCCATCCACCTGCATACGTCCATTAATAATGGCAAACAGATGATCCTCTTTTTCCTTATATATAGGTGTCTTGAACTTCAAATCTTCTAAAGATTTCAGTTTTCCGGAAGACACACTGGCTGTATAAGGTGCTTCCTCAATCCATTTTTGCATAGTAAGACGGGGAGTATAAGCTTCCTTTGCCATCTCCATTGCCGCTTCTACGGTAGGACTGCTGGTTGCGTTGGTAGCCCTGGGAAGAATACGTGCCTGGTCAGAACAATCTTTATTCAAACGTGCCGCCAACTGTGCATAAAACAAGCTGCGGGGATGTACGTGATTATTTGATTCCGCCCATTGGCCGTCACCCGAGAATTGCGCCCAACAACCGTATGCACGGTTTACCGCATCTCTTGCCGGTGAATAACACTCTATCCCGGCAGCTGTACATTGCCAGAAAAGACTGTTGCCTGTATTCCAACCGGCACCATTTTTATCCTGTCCCAAATTCTTAAACACCAAATCATGGCCATCAATGTTTACCACATCAAATAATAACCCGCAAGCCCAGGAATCAATAGAACCGCTGAATCCTAACGACTCTTCCGAATCACACTGTACAAAAGCATTCGGACCTGCCGCACAAAATCCGGCTGAGAAATCATGAATACCCTGTTTAGAATAACAACGCTGAAAAAGTGTCTGCTGCCCCATAGTATAAAATGTACTGCGACGCATTCCACCTATCTCTGAAACAGGTTCTGTGGATACACAATCTTCTACAGTTGTTTTAGAGCCGGTACGCTGTACAATCACAGCACTTCCTGCAAAGTGCTTAAAATTTACCCTGCGCACCCAACAGTTTTCGGCATTTTCTATAGATACCCCCGTCCAGCAATGATCCTCATCTTTAGGATACTTCTTATCATAGTCAGAAGCCAATGTCAGATTCTCCAAACCTGCTTCTGCGATTCTGCCCGGCCAACTATAACGTAACACTTTGACAGTTCCCCATTTATTATCCAAAGCCATTGTCAAAGGAGCATCCAAAGTCAATTGGTTTCCATCCGCCTTACTTACCGACCTATCCCAAACCAAATCCATCTCTCCTTCTTTCCAGCCCAAAGCAGAAATACCTCCGCCAAAAATATCACAACCGACAGAAGCAATCCATTCTTTCGTAGAGGGGCGGACAATCCGGACCCGCTCTCCGGAAACCAGCTGTACATTATTGGTTACCTGAAAAGTACAAGTATTTACAGGAACGTATGATGTCAACACATCCAAGGTATCCGTAACAGCCAAATCATTCCGCCCTTCAATATAAAGCAAAGCTCCTCTGTCCACTCCCTTTTTCAACAATACGGTCTGTTCCCTGTCACTGCCGCGCAGCACGACTCCCGACACAGAAATACGCAAGCTCTCATTCAATTCAAAAGTTCCTTTATCCAGCAAAACAGCCCCACGAAAACCATTTTTATCCAAAGCCAATGAAGATACATAGTCAATGGCGCGCTGAATACGAGAGGAATTATCCCCAGGCTTCCATGAAACAAAAACGGCATTCGCCACATCAGGTATAGGGTATTCCGAGTTACGGTAACCGCAAGAAGAATAATCTAGAATACGGTTTCCGCGTTCATCAGTCACATAAGTCAGTTTTTCTTCCTTCACCTGTAAAGGAAAGG
>ERZ780225.328-NODE-328-length-10883-cov-2.06419_pt1 | contig 10883 bp, 9 predicted proteins | sample MGYA00511166_ERZ780225 | MGnify/ENA primary metagenome ERZ780225 (study PRJEB29588, sample SAMEA2154920) | human gut metagenome | biome: human gut; feature: human-associated habitat; material: faeces | place: Denmark | collected 2008/2010 ...
CGCCCGGAGCGATTTCGATGAATGCACCGTAGTCAGCCATAACGACTACTTTACCTTTCACCTTGTCACCTACCTGCAGGTTAGCATCCAAAGCATCCCATGGGTGCGGAGTCAGTTGTTTCAAACCAAGAGCGATACGTTTCTTTTCGTCATCGAAGTCAAGGATAACAACGTTCAACTTCTGGTCGAGTTCTACAACTTCTTTCGGATCGCTTACACGGCCCCAAGACAGGTCAGTGATGTGAATCAAACCGTCTACGCCACCAAGGTCGATGAATACACCGTATGATGTGATATTTTTAACAGTACCTTCCAGTACTTGTCCTTTTTCAAGTTTACCGATGATTTCTTTCTTCTGCTGTTCAAGTTCAGCTTCGATAAGAGCTTTGTGAGAAACAACAACGTTTTTGAATTCCTGGTTGATTTTAACCACTTTGAATTCCATTGTCTTACCTACAAATACATCGTAGTCGCGGATAGGTTTCACATCAATTTGAGAACCCGGCAAGAATGCTTCGATACCGAATACGTCCACAATCATACCACCCTTAGTGCGGCACTTGATGTAACCCTTAATAATTTCTTCATTTTCAAGAGCAGCGTTTACGCGGTCCCAAGAACGAGTAGCACGTGCTTTTTTGTGTGACAGAATTAACTGTCCTTTTTTGTCTTCCTGATTTTCAATGTATACTTCTACAGTATCACCTATTTTCAAATCTGGATTGTAACGGAATTCATTTAAAGGAATGATACCGTCTGATTTGTAGCCGATATTGACAACTACTTCGCGTTTGTTCATTGCAATAACAGTACCGTCTACAACCTCGCGGTCGTTTACTTTGTTCAGCGTACCGTCATAAGCTTTTTCAAGATCTTCGTGGCTCATGCTGGTTACAGCTTCGCCGTTTTCATAAGCATCCCAGTTGAAATCTTCAACAGGAGTGATGTTTTTTAAATTTTCCATTAATAAAATTGTTAAAATTCTCAGTTAATTACGTTAGACATTATATTGTTTATCTAATTTCGGGCGCAAAGATACAACAAAATACTGAAACACAAACAAGTTTACTGAAATTTCTTGCTGATTAAAATTTAAACGGGATATAATCGTTGTTTTTAATTTATGTTTGTACATTTGTAGAAATTTAACCTATTAAAATATGGTAGCGTTCATTTTAGTTTGTTTGGTTCTACTTTTAGGTCTTTTATGGGGATGGGAGATAAGAAAGAGGAAAAGTTTGGAACAGGAGTTCGTTAAGAAGAAAAATGAGGTGTGTTTGGTGAAAAAAAAATCGGATACCATATTGTATAATGTGGATGCATATATAATTTTGGTTGATCGGAATTTTTTGGTTGAAAAGACCAATTACTATAATTTGAATAATACTTCTGAAAGATAAGCGGAAAGTAATGTCCAGAGGCTTTAACGGTTATTTGTCCAAGCCTCTGAACAAAGAAGCTTTGTTTGATATGCTCCGCCAAATGGGAATTTAATCTTCCAAAGAGTAATCAATGGTGGTTACAACGCGGATGCGTTTGATGTAAGGAGTGTTGGCGTCACGATCCTCAATGCTGAATTGTCCCTGATAGGCTCTTTTTATCTTACCAAGTTCGCTGTCCGAGTCCTTGGCGAATTTAACGGCTGCCGCCCGTGCGTTTTTAGTTGCTTCCTCTATCATTTGAGGCTTGATGTCGTTTAAACCGGTGTAGTCATATTGCACATTGTAACGATAATCTCCACCCGTAATAGCGATACCTTGCTTTAAGAGTTCGCTTTGTTCGCTGATCATCTTTCTCACCAGATCTACTTTAGTTGAAGTAACCGTGATGACAGAGGTCACATTATAGCGGAAGGGAACTGAATTATTATTATAACGTTCGGCTTGCATGTCTATAATTTCCGGTGCATTGATACTGATTTCGTTTTCAGTGATTCCTTTCTGTTTCAAAAAACCGACAATTGCTTGGTTGGTTGCATTTATCTTGTTATATAAGGTCGGGAGGTCATTTCCCAGGTCTTTATACATCAAAGGCCAAGTTACTTTATTGGCCGGCACCTCCATTTCTGCCAGACCTTTCACATTCACTACTCTGTCTTTACCAGAGAAAGTATCCAATCCCTGTTTGATAAAATACCCCATCACCAACATGCCTATAGCAAGGATGACGGCTTCCAGTTTCCAACTTTTCATACTTCAGTTGTTTTTAGTGATACAATTATTTGTTTTGTAAGCGTCAAATGCCTTTTTAACAGAGCCCTGTTCTTGCAGCAATTGTTTTGCTTCTGCTTTATTAATATGTAATTCGTCAATTAGCATTTGTACTCCTCGGTCTATTAGTTTTCGATTGCTGAGTTGCATGTTTACCATCCGGTTTCCTTTTACTCTGCCCAGTTTTATCATGACGGTGGTACTTATCATATTCAGTATCATTTTTTGCCCTGTGCCGCTCTTCATGCGCGAGCTGCCTGTGATAAATTCCGGACCTACTATCATTTCGATGGGTATATCTGCCACACTCGAGAGGGGAGAGACCGGATTGCTGCTGATGCTTGCTGTTAATATTCCGTGTTCTCTTGCTTTTTGCAGTGCTCCTATTACATAAGGAGTTGTTCCCGATGCCGCTATGCCTATCAGAATGTCTTTATTTGTGATGTGATGGTCTTGCAGTTCCATCCAGCCTTTTTGACTATCATCTTCAGCATTTTCTACGGGACGTCTCAAAGCCTGTTCGCCACCGGCTATAATACCTATGACACAGGTATCAGGCATACCGAAAGTGGGTGGAATTTCAGAAGCGTCCAATACTCCTAGGCGTCCACTGGTTCCGGCTCCCAAATAGAATATGCGTCCTCCTTGATGCATACGTTCTACTATTTCATTTACTAGTTTTTCAATTTGTGGTATGCAGGAATGAACGGCTGAGGCTACTTTCCGGTCTTCTTCGTTGATACCTTCCAGTAACTCTCTGACGGATTTTTGTTCCAAATCCTCATGTATGGACGGTTGTTCGGTTATTTTTATAAAATTCATACTTCGAAATGATAATCCTTTAATCCTTCCAGTGGACTTTTTAAAACTTTTCCGATGGACACATTCAGTCTTAGAGCTGCTTCTTTTACTTCTTCTTGAAAGAAAAATGCAATAGAACCTGTGAAATGTACAAGAATATCATGATATTCGTATTGCATAACATTACGGGTGAAGAAATCAGTGAAGCAGGAAATTAATAGATTCCGTATCTCTGGTCTGTGCTTGTGGGCGAAAAGAAAAGGAGTCAGACCCGCCAGAAAGCGGTTGGCTAAAGGCTGTCGGTATACTTTATCTAAAATCAGTGCCGGGGGCAAATCGTATTCTTTAAGGAAATCTTGGCAAAGGTCATCGGGAAGTTGGTGTTTCAGTAAATCACCTACCAGACGTTTCCCTAATACGGCTCCGCTACCTTCATCTCCTAAAATATACCCTAACGGAGAAATATTAGCTGTTATTTTTTCCCCGTCATAAAAGCAAGAGTTGGATCCGGTTCCTAAAATACATGCAATTCCTGCCGTTTTACCACATAGGGCGTGGGCGGCACCTAACAAGTCACTTTCGACAAGGATATTCGCTTTGGGGAAGTTCTGCGCCAAAGCTGTTTTCACTATATTCGTCTTTTCGGGAATACATCCTGCACCATAGAAATAAATAGTTGTAAATTCAGTGGTGTCTCCCAACTGGGGAATTAGTGTGGAGGCAATCACTTCTTTTATTTCATCAACTGATTGGTGGAAGGGGTTGATACCTCCTGTTCGAACTGTCCTGCTGTTTGTCTTGGTGTTACCCAGACACCAGTCTGTTTTGGTGGAACCACTGTCTGCTATTACTATCATATCGGATAATAAGATGATTGTTAGTCTTACAAAAATAGTATAAATTTATCCGATATCCATTGTTTTCCGTATTTATTTGTCGGGCTCTTATATTATTTTAGTAACTCTGTTCCTATTACTTATAAGTTAGTGCTTTTTCATATAAACAGACTTTTTTAATAATTGAGCCACAGCTTCATTGCAGCTATCTTTTCTCTGCTTACAGTAATTTTATCTTTAAATGGCGGTTTTACCTGTACTATTATTTTTCCTAAAAAATAGTTTTCTATTTTCTGTATGGCATGTACACTGACCAATGTTTGCCGGTTGGTGCGGAAAAAAATATCGGGGTTTAGTTGTTCGGACAGTTTGTCGAGCGATAAATCTATGATATGCTCTTTTCCTTCTTTTGTGACGGCAAAGGTAATTTTGTTTTCAGAATAGAAATAAGCTATATCTTCTACTTGCAAGGTATACAGCTTTTCGTCTCCTGATATCAGGAAGCGGGTACGGTATTTTTTTTCCGGATTACTTATATTTTTCAGTAGGTTCAGTAATTCATTGGATGGGTTCGATAGGGCGGTATTGCCATATCTGGCAGTTAATCTTTCAAACTTTTCGATGGCTTCGGCCAATCTTTCCCTGTTTATTGGTTTCAGCAGATAGTCTATGCTGTTTACAGTAAAAGCACGTATGGCATATTCGTCGTAAGCGGTGGTAAAAATAATCATACTTTCGGGTTGGGCCTGTTCTATGAAAGTGAAAGAAATGCCATCGGTCAGTTGGATATCCAGAAAGATTATATCCGGGTGTGGATGCTCCTGAAACCATTTTACAGATCCCTCTATGCTGCCGGGCAATACAACTATATTCCAGTCTGGCCTTAATCCTGACAACATTTTATGTAGCAGGCGTCCTGCAGGAATTTCATCTTCTATAATAGCGGCTTTTATCTTATTCATTCAGTAAAGGTATTTTTACGGTGAAATATTCAGAATCGTCAATAATTGTGATATGCAAGTTGCAAATCAGCAGATAGCGGGCAGATAAGTTCTTCAGTCCCATTCCTGATTTTGCAACATCCTTTTTTAATTTGATCTTGTTTCTTACGGAAAGAGTTTGATCTTTGTCAGAATAATCCAAATGGATGACCATTGGATTTTCCATATTGATGATGTTATGTTTTATCACGTTTTCGATAAGTAACTGTAGGGTTAATGAAGGGATTTTCTTGTTCAATAACGTGGGGGTCATTTTGTTTTCCAGTTGAATGCATTTTCCCAGACGCACTTGATGCAGATAGATATATGAATCCAGAAATTCCAGTTCATCACGTAAAGTGACAAGTCCTTGTTCCTGACTTTTTAGGATATAACGGTAAACATCTGATAGCTTTTGTGTAAAAACTACTGCGTTTTCCGGATTATATTCTATTTCGGATATTAAAGTATTCAAACTATTGAACAGGAAATGTGGATTTAATTGATTTTGTAAAGCCGTGTATTGCGCTTTGATGGAACTTTCTTCCAGCTTGGTTGTTTTTTCATGCAGAATAACCAGCTGCCTGTAAAAAGCGCTCGTGATACTTAAACTCACAATCACAATTTCTACCAACCATATAATCATGATCAAGCGCAGACCCGGACTGCTCAGTACAAATGGGAAAGGCAGTTCCAGCAATACTTTACAGATGGTCAGAGTAGCGTAATTCATGAAGAAAAGAATAGCTGCAATCAAAATGCAGTTGATAATCAGCTTGTTTCTCTTCTTGATAAAGAATAGAGAGCTTTTTTTCAGCCACCGGTTGATGACTATCAGACTGAAGCCTACCAGATTGAATATGAACACCACAGAAATAAATCCCAGAGAGGAGATTAATATTTTCTGATGTTGAGGCGTAAGGTCGGTATATAGTACCAGCGAAAGGTATGAGAAACATGCCAGCCCTGAAAACAGGAAAAAGTTGAAGAATTGATTGTATTTATTTTGCATAGCCATTCCGCTGTTGAAAATGATTTGGGTTATTTTACAAAAATATGAAAAAAAGAGGAAATTCAGAAAAGAATAGAATACTTTCCAAATCTCCTCTTTTATGAGCAAACGCTTAGTATGGATTAAAAACAAACTCCTACACGTACACCCATGCTATTCCTTCCATCTTCAGAATAAGTCAGGATATCGGTTTTATTGGTTGCGTAGCTATAATATACGGCTACATGAAATCCCAGACGTTGATAAGGCACCGGATGAATATCCATTCCCAGTTCGGGTGAAACATAGAATCCCCACGGGCGTTCATACCATTGTACCAGATTGTTGTAAATGGAGTTTTGGGAATACATGGCACCCGATTTGACTCCGAAGTAAGGTTTTACATACCTGTTATCCGGTAACTTGTAGGATACAGATATTCCGAAGGGTAGTTGGAACGCTGATTGTTGCTGGTCTGTTGTCAATGAAGCCGTTGGGGTGAGGGGGATGGTCCGGCGGTCCACATATCGGTGATTGGTATGAAAATTAAGGAAAGCTCCTATAGCCCAATAGGGCGTCAGATCATATTTTCCTTCAAAGTTCATTCCCCACCCGCTGAATTTATCGGCAAAGTTGCTGTTCAACGGCACATTCATCTGCCAGTCTACGTTAAAATGTACATTTTCCCAGGTCTGTGCTTTACTTGTGAAACAAAAGAGAACTAGTAACATTCCGATGAGGATACGTTTGGGAACTCTGTGTTTTAATATTTTCGTTTTCATGATTTTCCGGTTTTATTGTTTGTTTGACAGATAAGGAGATTGTGCAAATGCCTGATTGACGGCATTTAATGTCAACTGCATATTGAAATGGGAGTTTCCGTATAGCAGTCCTGACGCATAGGCATGCCAGATGACAGGCAGTTTGTTCTGGTTGAACTTATCGGCAGGTTGTCTTAAATCAACCATCTCCATAATCAGGGTTCCTGTGTCATAGCTGTAAGTTACCGGATAAGGATAATACCATCCTCCTCCCCAGTAGGGCCCCCAGAATCCGGCATCCCACCAGCCGCCATACCATCCTCCTGTGGTTATTTGTATTCTTTGTTGGGCGTATGACAACTGAATACCTACATTGGCTTTTTCTTTATCTTCCGTCCGTACATAGCCTTTCTGTTCCATTTCATGGGCCACTGCACTGATAATGTTTTGGGCATTTTCATCTTTCCAATAATTGGCTTTCAGGCTGTTGTCCGGAACCAGAATGCTATCTGGCAGGTAATAGGTGGAAAACTCATTGAAATGTACACTGTTGTCATAATCAGTGTAAACGCTGTAGTCACTATCCAGTTTATTCATATCCGGATCTTTCTCGCACGAAGTAACTATCATGGCAAGCATGAATAGTGGAAATAGTAGCTTCTTCATATTCCTATAATTTTAGTTAAGTAGTTTATAGTGAGCGTCCTTTAAACACATTGGCTTTCTTTAATGGCAATATTTGACCGGATAAAGTCATGTGGCTGGAATTAAAGTTCGGAAGAATATCTACAGTCGCATTGTTGCTTCCATAAGGTATGTCAATGTTTACTTGGGCTGAGATTCCGATTCCCATCACGTTCATACTGACATGAATATTACCTTTTTTGTCGGTTTTTACTTTATAGTTCGAAGCATTACCGTCTACGGTAATACCTCCTAGTCCGTTCGGACCGCTGAAAGGTACATTGAATGCTACTTGCACCACGGCCTTGTCACCGTCCAGTCCTACAAAGTTGGTGTTGGATGAAACGAAAGCGGAGGTTCCGTATTTAAAGTAAACTCTGTCCGCTTCCAGTACAAAGGTTTGGTTGTCTATTGCCTCTTTGGCTTCCTGAAATAACATTTTGTCCAAAGCTTCCTGAGCCGCTTTTTTTTCCTGACGTGTCATTTCCTTTTCTGTTGTTTGTGCCTGTGAGTATTCTACGCAGGTAAACAAGGTTACTAATGTTAATATTACAACTTTTCTCATAATACCTACTTTTTTATTTTATGTTGTTTTCCTATTGAAATCCGGTATAAATATAATAAGCTTTGTCATAAACAGGTAGTAATTTATTACTGAAACGGAAAAACCGGTTGCTGAAGTGTGTTTTGGAGGAGCTGAAATTAAAGGTGTGAAGAGGAATGAATGAGAAAAGAACAGCCCTGGAAATCTGCTTTAACAAAATTTCCGGGGCTTATTTTCTATGAACTATAAAGTGATTAGAAAGACCTTCCTTTAAATATATTTGACTTGTCAAGCGGTAGTATTTCACCGGATAAAGTCAGACGGTTGGAATTGAAGTTGGGGCGTATATCTACGGTGGCATTGTTGCTTCCATAAGGTAATGTTATACTTACCTGAGCAGATATACCTACACCCATTACACTCATTGTCAGATATATGCTTCCTTTCTTGTCGGTTTTGATCTTGTAACCGGAAACATTGCCGTCTACAGTGACACCTCCTAATCCGTTAGGACCGCTGGCAGGAATGTTGAATGCTACCTGCACGGATGATTTATCACCGTCTACCATTACAAAATTGGTATTAGAAGAAACAAAGGCATTTCTTCCTCTTTTAAATATAACCCGGTCAGCTTCCAGTGTGAACGCTTTATTTTCTATAGCTTGTCTGGCTTCTTCGAACAAGGCTTGTTCCATAGCTTTTTGCGCCTCTTTCTTTTCCTGACGAGTCATTTTTTTTGTTGTTTGTGCTTGTGAGTAGTCTACGCAGCAAAACAAGGTGACGAATACTAATAAAATAATCTTTTTCATATATGTATCTTTTATGTTATTGTTTGGATATGAAACAAATATAATAATTATTTTGTTGAAAGGACTTTATCTTATTTTTTAATTAAAAGCTTCTATGACTTTATATTTTGTACAATGTGTCAAAGAGGGGGAGGACAGTATGGCGAATCCTGGCGCAAAATCCAATGGAACTTGATGCAAGATTGGGTAAACCTTGTAACAAGATATTGCGGAACTTGATACACGTACATAAGTACGTGTTGGCTTATGCTTGCGTATATGTAGCCCGATGCCAACGTATGTTGCAAGCTTACGTTACTGATGTTGTTGAATATGTCTTCATGTTTTTAGAAAACATCAGCACCTTTTAAAAAAAGATAACCGCCTTTTAAAAAAAGACAAGGGCGTTTTTAAAAAAGGTCAGCATGTTTCAGCGTATATGCCTATCATGTTCAGCGTACATTACTCCATCACTAAGCCGATATTCTTCCTTCTCCATTTATCCTTTCATCTTATTAAAAACACACAGTCAATCAAGCGGTTAAAACTGGAACCGCTTCCCCTCACTCCCGTTTCAACGGTAAGCGTCTCCGCGATTCTATCTTGTCGCTCTTTTTTCATTCTTATATAAAAATGAATCATTATGGATTTAGCAGAAAAGGAGGATGAAAGGACAATGACGGGATGTTCCTTCATTACCGGAACACCCACCGGCAGGGCGTTTTGACGGTAAATGAAAGGAGGAGGGAAAAACGAATTAAAACAAATGCTGAAGTGCGGAGCCTATAATTTCAGAATTTCTAACGGAACCCTTCCCAACTGTGCCGCTATATTTGAGAATGAACTCTGAAAAGAACCATAGATTTTTTGTGTGCGGGCCAGCGTGTACATATCTGCGACACCCTCCCTGATTCCTTCCAGAGAGCCATAATCCGCCTGTCTTTCCGAGGACAGGCTGAAATAAAGGTCGGATCAACCTTTCTTCTTGCCGAACTCCGGATCAATTTTTAGCAGAGCCGTTACTCCGAAGGTGATAACGCAGCATATCATAATCCAGATAAAGAAATGGTTGTATCCCATCTGTTCCTGAAGCCAGCCGGCAGCCATTCCCGGAATCATCATGCCTAATGCCATAAATGCGGTACAAATGGCATAATGTGCTGTTTTATGTTCTCCATCTGCAAAATAAATAAGGTAGAGCATATAGGCTGTGAAACCGAATCCGTAACCGAATTGCTCTATAAAGATGCAAATATTGATGAGATATAAAGAATCAGGCTGGATATAGCTGAGATAAACATAGACTAAATCGGGTAAGGAAATGGCCCATACCATCGGCCAGAGCCATTGTTTCAAACCGTTACGGGCTACGGCTATTCCTCCTAAAATACCTCCTAGGGTAAGTCCGATGATACCGACAGTACCTTGTACGAAACCTATTTCTTCGGTTGTCAGCCCCAAACCACCTTTTTCAACGGGGTCTATAAGGAAAGGAATGCACATTTTTGCCAGTTGAGCTTCGGGCAAACGGTAGAGTAACATGAAAAGAATGGCAATGCCTGCCTGCTTTTTTTGAAAGAAACTGGCAAAAGTACCAAAGAACTTTTTGAGCAGATTGGAAGCGGAAACTTCTTTGGAAGTATGATCTGAATCCGGACAGGGAAGAACAAACTTATGATAAATCCATATTCCAAGGAAAAGTCCGGCCAATACAAAAAAGGTGATGGACCAAGCGTATGGTATATTATCTGTCATTATTTCCAGTCTTCCTGCAAGCATGATAAGTAATCCTTGTCCCGCAATGGTTGCAATACGGTAGAAGGTACTGCGGATTCCTACAAACAGGGCTTGCCGATGCGAGTCCAGTGCCAGCATGTAAAAGCCGTCGGCAGCAATGTCGTGTGTGGCGGAGCTGAATGCCAGTAACCAGAAAACGGCCAAAGTGAGTTGGAAAAAATGCTCTGTGGGGATGGTGAAGGCTATGCCCGCCAGTCCTGCGCCGATTAAAAGTTGCATGGTGATAATCCACCAGCGTTTCGTCTTGATAAGATCAATGAAAGGGCTCCATAGAGGCTTGATAACCCAAGGCAGGTTGAGCCAGCCGGTATAAAAAGCTAACTCGGTATTGCTGATGCCTAATCTTTTATACATTATGACCGAAATGGTCATTACTGCCACATAGGGCAGCCCTTGTGCAAAGTATAGAGTGGGTATCCATGCCCATGGCGAGGTATGCTTGTTTTTCATGGTTCCTTTCATTTTAAAGAGTCCGAATGGAATCCCCCCCC
>ERZ780225.359-NODE-359-length-9837-cov-2.87293_pt1 | contig 9837 bp, 8 predicted proteins | sample MGYA00511166_ERZ780225 | MGnify/ENA primary metagenome ERZ780225 (study PRJEB29588, sample SAMEA2154920) | human gut metagenome | biome: human gut; feature: human-associated habitat; material: faeces | place: Denmark | collected 2008/2010 ...
CGGGACTTACACCCTATAGCGCACGCCCATGCTGGGCGTACAAAAAAGCCGTTCCAATCTTTACGACTGAAACGGTTCATATAGAGTAAAAAAGATGTGCTTACTTATTTTTGCAAGTCATTCTCATTCACCAGCAACTTACCCTGGTATTCTCCGGTCAATGTGCGCAGGAAGGATACCATCTGTGCGACTTCCTGTGTTGACAAATCGACGCCTACCTCGTACTTGGCCATGGCTATCACGGCATCTTCCAGCGTAGCCTGTGTTCCATCATGGAAATAAGGCGCAGTCAATGCCACATTACGCAATCCGGGCACTTTAAAACGATGACGGTCTCTTTCGTCTTTTGTTTCCTTGAAACGGCCATTGTCTTCTATGGTCAGTTCCGTACCACGGTCGGCAAAGTAATCATGCTTGATGCCGAGCAGTTCGTACGACTGTCCACCCATGTTCTCACCTACATGGCAAGTAGCACAGTTGTATTTCTTGAACAAATCATATCCAGCCAGCTCTTCAGCCGTCAGGGCTTCATTATCCCCTTTCAGGTACTTATCGAAACGTGAATTCGGTGTAAGCAGGGTTCTTTCAAACTCCTGAATGGCATCTGTAATGTTTGCCTGATTGAAACCGTCGGGATACACTTCCTTAAATGCCTTGCTGAAAGCTGCATCCGCATTCAATTTCTCGCAAATCTCATCAAACGACTTGCAAGCCATTTCTACCGGATTCAAAGGAGGACCGGCTGCCTGATCGGCCAACGTAGCGGCACGTCCGTCCCAGAACTGCACAAAGTTATAATGTGCGTTATAGACAGAAGGAGCATTTACTCCGCCAAACTGACCTCCTACTCCTTCAGAGAACAGCTTGTTATCTACTCCACCGGTATTCAATCCGTGGCAAGATGAACAAGATACAGTGTTATCGGCCGACAGACGTACGTCGTGGAACAGCAGATTTCCTAAAATCACCTTCCGCATATCTACCGGTACAGAGTCCTGAACCGGACGAATGGTCTCATTGCTCCACTGTGCATGAGCCAGCTGATTGGGATAGAAGGCTGCACGCTGTGACTTCACCCACGAAAGTGCCATCTGTTTTTCCGTATCATTCAACGAAGCTCCCCAATGTACCAGATAATATTTGGCCATAGGCATGGTGCCGTCCAATATCACCTTCTCTACTTTTGCCAAATCTACCTCGCTGACTTTCTCTCCTTTTTTCAAAGCTTCTAACATCGGAGTCATGTCGAAAGAGCGGTAGGCCAGACGAGCATCTTCCTTGACCAGCTTTCCGGCAACCGGCAGACTGGCATAAAACGGCAATTCCGGATTGGCAGTATGACAAGCCATACATCCGCTGCTCGCAATGATTTCTTCCATCTGAACACTGCTTTCCAAACTGGCTGAGGGAGGACGGTTCACCACCCGATAAGTTGCTGCCAATACCGCAGCTACCACCAGCACTGAAAAAATGATTTTTGTTCTTTTCTTCATAAGAAACTGATTAGATTTTAATAACTCAATAAATATCTCACACGTTAAAATGCTAAGAACGGTTGTATAAATGCACACTTTGCTGTGCGGCAGGAAGGTAATTCACCCCATACCAGCACATCTGTAGTGAAAGGAAAGACACAATCAGTATCCAGTATAGCGTACGCGGAGTATTCCTGCGGAACAAGCGCAAATGTACGTACAGCAAATAACCTGTCCACGTAACTGCTGCCCAAGTTTCTTTCGGATCCCAGCTCCAATAATGTCCCCAGGCTGCTTTTGCCCAGATCGCTCCGGTCAGCATACCGACTGTCAGAAAGGCCAATCCTGCATAAACTAACTTGTCGGCGGCTTCAAGGTAATTCTCCCGATGCTTGTAAAGTCCCATACAGGCCAAGATGAACGCACAGCCTAATACAGAATAGGAAAACATATACACCGTGACATGAGGAACAAACCACGGGCTTTGCAAGGCAGGCATAAGGGACTGGTCATGAATTTCCGGTTTCAGAATATTGATAATCGCAAATACCGCACCTACTACAGTGGAAAAAGACAATATCCAGGGATACTTCCAGCGAAGATAGGTCAGCAAGCCGGATATACCCATAAAGAACGAATACCACAATCTGGTCTCGCCCATGGTGCGCAAAGGAGGACGCTGAAGGCTTAGCCAGAATCCGGTAATAAAGGCGGCAAACACCAGTATACCTGACAAGGTCAGCCCAATAGCCCATCGGCTCCGCTCTTTAGAGAACAAGGCAAAAACCGCTCCGGCTCCCCATAAAACGATGGCAGGCAGGGCAAACAAATAAAAATTATCCCACGTAATCATTCAAGAATAGTGTTAGTTATATATAAAGTCAGTCAACAAGTTCACTTACAGATTTACTCATCTGCTTGTCTGGCCCTGCCAAAAAGAGCAGTAACCCTCCGCACAGCATCATCACAATGCCCAACAGCATGACGTATTTCAGCGGCTCACGCACAATCTGCACTACGCAGTATTCCGGTTCGGCAGAATGCACATCATAGGAAGTCAGGTAATAATCTTCTGCCCAGCTTGCCGAATAGGGCTGATTTACTTCCAGATGTATCGGTTTTCCGTCCATTGACACTTCAGCAAAGAAGCGGCGTGGCGTACCATTAGGATAATGCTCTACAGTAAAGTTTGTCAGCTGCAACGGTTTTTCCAGGTATACCACATTTCCCCCGGAAGTAAAAGCTTCATTGTTCGGATTAGCTCGAAATACCGGAATGCGTAAGGTCTGTTCCTCTGCACTTCCCATAAATCCGGCAAAGAGCGCCAGCCACAATCCGGCATGATTCAGCATAAAACGCCACCGATTACGCCCCGGCGTGAAAAAACGTCTTACGGTAATCATTCCCAAATGAGTCAGCAATCCGAATAATCCGGTAACAAAAATCCAGGAAGACATAAAATTATAGCACCCCAAACGAGAAAATAGACCCGACTTCTCTGCAGCCTCTTGCGCAGAAAACTGGGGAAACAAGCCTATCACCAGACAACCGGCCAAAAACCAGCCTAATGTCCAGCAGGTACATTGCGGAGAAAGCCACAGACGGACAGCTTCCGAATGACGCTTCTCCTTATAGCCATATCCTATCAATGCAATCCACAGTAAGGCTAAAATAGCATCTAATGGAAAAGCAAAAAAGGCAAAGGAAAATTGCCAAAAACACATTGGGCTGCCACAGACAGCAGCAATAATAAAATGAATAGTAAGTTAGTCTTTAAGTTCATTCATCAGTCGTTGGTGAAATATGTGCAAAGATAGAGAGTTTATTTAATACCACAACAAAATTGTAAAGATAACAAATCTTTTTCCCTGCAAAATTCGGAAAAAAGATTTGTTATCCTCCTTTTTTAATGCTCCCGACGCATTCTGTGGCCATATATGGTAATAACCACGAAACAAACGAGCGGAAGTACAAACGACAGATTCACTGCAGGCATCCCCCACAAGGTCTTGCAATCAATGATAGCGGCCTGCAAAGGAGGAAGTACCGACCCGCCCAAAATAGCCATAATCAATCCTGCGGCACCAAACTTGGCATCATCGCCCATTCCTTTCAATGCGATACCGTAAATGGTAGGGAACATCAGCGACATGCAGGCTGAGATGCCTACCAGACAATACATACCGTATATGTTCTGCAAGAAAATTACTCCCAGCACACACAAGGAAGCAGCAATGGCCAGCACTTTCAATAACTGTCCTGGATTAATATACTTCAACATCAGGGTACACACAAAACGGCTGATACAAAAAATGACCATGGCCACGATGTTATATTTCTGTGACAAGACTTCGGCTGCCTGTTCCTCCATTCCTTGTGCCATGAACAGACGGGTACCATACTGGATAATGAAAGTCCAACACATAATCTGTGCACCGACATAGAAGAACTGTGCCACTACTCCATAACGATAACGTTTCACGGCATACAAACGTTTCAATGTAGGAAGAAAGTTTATGGAATGAGACTGATCCGCATTCTTCGGCATCTTGGACATACGAATGATGAGAAGCATTACCAAGATTACAATACCAATGGTCAGATAAGGAGTAATGAGAATAGTCAAGTCAGCGTCACGAATTGCTTCAAATTCAGCCTGACTAAGCTGGGCACGTTCGGCCGTATCCATCGGATGCAGCTGGTTCTGAATGAAGTTCATAGCGACAAACATCCCCATCAGTGAGCCTATAGGATTAAATGCCTGGGCTAAATTCAAACGACGGGTGGCTGTTTCTTCCGTTCCCATTGACAAGATATAAGGATTACAGCTGGTTTCCAGAAAAGATAACCCGCAAGTCATGACAAAATAAGCTAACAAAAACGGATAATAGCTTCCGGTCAGCTTGGCAGGAAAGAAAGCCAAGGCTCCCAGGGCATACAAGCCCAGTCCCATCATGACTCCGGCTTTATAAGTATATTTACGGATAAACATGGCTGCCGGAAAGGCCATAGCAAAATATCCGCCATAAAAAGCCACCTGAACCAAAGTCCCGTCAGTTACGCTCATCCTGAATATTTTGGAAAAAGCTTTGACCATAGGGTTAGTTATGTCGTTGGCAAAGCCCCATAGGGCAAAGCAGAAGGTAATCAGAATGAACGGAACCAGATAGCTTACTCCATCCTTCTTCAGTATAGATTTGTTTTCTGATGTATTACTCATGGTGTTAGATTTTAAGTGACGGCTACAGCCCTCTTGATTATTTTACTTCATTTGCTGCCTGATGTTACCGATGGCAGTTGCCTCAACCGGTCCTTCTACCACAGGAATGCCAATAACTTCTTCTGTCAACCGGTTCAGGTATTTGTTCTGACTTCCTCCACCAATCACATAAAGCTTTGTTACTGGTTCAGGCAAAAGCTGGTTCAGTGCTTCCATACCCGTTTTATAGCGCAACGCCAATGACCGAAGGACACATTTCACAAATTCTCCCTGCGTGGAAGGTGGTGTTTGCTGATGTGCAATACAATAATTCGTAATCGCCTCAACCATACTTACCGGACACTGGAAAGCTGTATCGTCCACGTCAATCAAAGCATCGGTTTCTGCCACTTCCGCAGCCGGCAGTAAGGTGGAATAAGCTACATCCTTTCCCTCTTCCTTCCATTCCTGCATCAGTTTCTGAAGTATCCAAAGTCCGGTAATATTCTGTAAAAAACAAATTTTTCCATCCGAGCCTCCTTCATTGGTAAATCCTGCCAGACGGGCTTCTTCCGTCAGAATCGGTTCATCGCTCATTACCCCCAGCAAGGACCAAGTGCCCGAACTCAGGAAAGCCACCTTTTCTCCTTTGGCAGAAAGAGGCACTACACTGGCCGTATCGTGCGAAGCCACAGCAATCACTTCTACCTCGTAATCTACTCCTATCTGTTCCTTGATTACCGGTTTCAAAAAGCCGCGGGAAGTTCCCGGCATAACCACTTCACCGAAAAGATGCTCCGGAAGCCCCAGTTCCCGAATCAACTTGAAATTCCAGGTACGTGCTTTGGCATCCAGCAGTTCCGACGTAGAAGCTATGCTATACTCATTATTAGCCACTCCCGTAAGATAATAGCTGAACAGATCGGGCATGAAAAGCAACTTGTCGGCTACCTTCAACTGCGCATTATCTTCCTTCTTCATGGCATACAACTGAAACAAGGTATTGATGGCCATTACCTGCGTACCAGATTCTGCATAGTGCGCCTTTACGTCCACTTTCGAGAAAAACTCTTCAGGCATCCCTTCCGTACGACTGTCGCGATAACACACCGGATTACCCAACAAATTTCCCTGTTTGTCTATCAGTCCGAAATCCACACCCCACGTATCAATTCCGATACTCTTCAACGTATAGCCTTTTTCTACTGCCATACGGATGCCGGTCTTCATATCCTCAAACAGGGAAAGGAAATCCCAGTATACATGTCCTCCCATCCGTACCTGACGGTTAGGAAATCGGTATATCGTATCCAGCACAAGTTCACCCTCGGAAAGGTAGCCGGCAATCACCCTGCCACTACCTCCTCCAAAGTCAATTGCCAAATATGCTTCTTTCATTTTGTCTTCTTACCTAAAATGTACATTTCAAGGTCGTCAATCTCTTCTTTTGTCAAGGTCTTGTATTTTCCCCCGGAAAGCACAATTATGCGACAAGCCATCTCAAAAAACATGGCTCGCTCAAAAGCCTGATTGAAGTTTTTTCCGCAAACCACCTGTCCGTGCTTCTGAAGCAATACGGAGTTGTGGTCTTTCATGGCCGCAATCACGGCTTCGGCCAACTCTTTAGAACCCGGACGGAAATAAGGAATAACCGGAATCTCAGTCCCTACATGGCAAGGAACTTCGGCTGTCACATTAAAATCTTTCGGCGTACTTTCCATACATGCCACTGCGGTAGCGTATGGAGACTGGAAGTGAAGTACTACATTAACGTCGGGACGTTCTCTCAAAACACCTAAATGGAACACACTTTCCATAGAAGGTTTTACCCCATTGAGTATTTCACCCGTTTCCAGACGGCAAACAGCCACTTTATCTTTTGTCAAAGAAGGCACCCATGAACCTGTACCGGAAACCAGCACCTCATCGCCTACACGCCATGAAAGGTTACCACTACTGCATACCGTCAATCCGGCATCACCTACCCGATGAGCCTGTTTTACAAACTCTTCAATATGTTCGTTATGAATCATGATTTTTTTATTAGTAGAAAATAAAAGCCGGAACAGACGGAGAATCCGCCAGTTCCGGCAGCGTAAAATTAATTATTTATAGATCGGTCCGTAATTTTGACATGCTCTGTAATCAGCACCTTCTTTATCCATACCGAAAGCATTCCATGCAGCAGGGCGGAAAATCTTATCATCTTCCACATTGTGCATACATACCGGTATACGAAGAATAGAAGCAAGCGTAATCAAATCCTGACCTATATGTCCGTAACTGATGGCACCGTGATTGGCTCCCCAGTTATTCATTACAGAATATACATCCTTGAAGGCTGGTTTATCGCACAAACGAGGTACAAACCAGGTAGTAGGCCATGTACGGTCAGTACGTTCATCAAGCAGCTTGTGGATTTCCGGATCAATTTCTACCGTCCATCCTTCTGCAATCTGGAGTACCGGACCCAGTCCCTTAATCAGATTCAAGCGGCTCATGGTCACAGGCATACCGCCTTTTGACAGGAAGTTAGAAGAGAAACCACCACCACGGAAATAATCCCGGTTAGCAGGATACCATGTAGTAGCTTCCAAACATTTTTCTACCTCAGCTTCTGTAATCTCCCACGACGGTTTCATGGTCGGATTACCTTCTGCATCTGTCTGCTGTCCAGTACCATCCAAAGTAGTAGCTCCAGAGTTAATCAAATGGATAATACCATTCTTTGCCAGTCCGGTCAGCTCCTTACCAGTCACACGTTTCACAGCTTCCGGGCTCCAATAAGTACGTACGTCAGAGAAAATCTGTGCACGATTAGTCAGCAAATGGCCGAAGAGCATAGCTACTCCGTTGCAGGCATCATTTTCAGTAGCCAGTACGTAAGCTTCACGAATACCGTTCCAGTCGAAAGAAGTATTCAGCAAGGCTTCAGAGAAGTCACCGTTCGGGTAGAAGTCCGTCCACTGACGCTGTCCCTGGAAACCAGCCGCAATAGCATTGTGACCAAGTGCTTCTTCCTTGAATCCCATTTCCTTCAACTTCGGATTACCTTTCATCAAATCGCGCATGATAATGGTCATCTTCACAATGAAATCCCAATCAGCTTCTTTTTCCACACGTGTCTTAGTCTTGGCTTCTACATTGAAATCCTTTCCTTCGTTTTTCTTGCAATATTTTTCAGTCCAAGCCATCGCTTTGGCGTATTCTTCCTTATCGTAAATTCCTTCAGTCATACGACGAATGATTTCTGTCAAATCTACAGACTCACAACGCATGCCCAAATATTCCTGGAAGAAATCCGGATTCACAATTGAACCGGCAATACCCATAGACACACTACCCATAGAAAGATAAGACTTGCCTCTCATGGTAGCTACCGCCTGAGCCGCACGGGCAAAACGCAAAATCTTTTCTGCCACATCTGCCGGAATGGTATTATCTTCAATATCCTGTACATCACGTCCGTAAAGACCAAATGCTGGCAAACCTTTTTGTGCATGCCCAGCCAGAACAGCAGCCAGGTATACGGCACCCGGTCTTTCCGTACCGTTAAATCCCCATACCGCTTTCGGGTAATACGGATTCATATCCATTGTTTCTGCTCCATAGCACCAGCAAGAAGTGACTGTAATGGTAGCTCCTACGCCTTCACGCTCAAATTTTTCGGCACAAGCTGCGCTTTCAGCTACACGACCGATAGTAGAATCCGCAATGACACATTCTACCGGACTACCATCACCGTTTCTCAAATTAGAAGAAATAAGTTCTGCTACGGCTTTGGCAAGATTCATAGTCTTTTCTTCAAGGCTTTCACGTACGCCACCCTGACGTCCGTCGATAGTGGGACGAATCCCGATTTTCGGATAATTTTTCATGTTTCGATTATTTATAAAGTTAATGCAATTTCTTTTCTTTCTAATTAAATCCATCCATACTGAACTGTGCTGACACTACAATATAATAATATTGAATTTTATACTTACACTGAATTCCGCAGATGTACTTCGGTGGGTAAAAACTCCTGCACCACATCACCCGTAAGAATAAAATGTGCAGCTTTTCGGCCCATTTCCTCCCAATTAATACTGAGAGCGGTAATCCCTTCGTCTATCACCTCGTATGCCGGCGTATCGTTATATGCTATCAGTCCAAAATCGACTCCACATTTCAAACCGTTCAGCCTGCTTCGCTTAATCACATTCACCACATCCGTCTGACGGATGACTACATACACCACCCCTTTTTCTACCTCTTGTATATCTTCCTCGTTCACTACTTCACCTACAAAATGATTATCTGAACAATAAACTTCAAAACTTTGAACAGAGGTTTGTGGATGTTTAGACTCCTGGGGCAGCTGGAATACAATTTTCCGGTAACGCTCCAGACGAGCAGTCAGCTGAGTCAAGGCTTTATAAAAAGCATCATCAAAATTCTGACAGATATAGGAGTGATTTCCTTTTTCAAACTTACCGAAATCAAGCAGCAAAAGGCGGGAAGAAGGAATCTTATCAAATAAAGGAGAAAACTTCTCATTATCAAAGTTCATCACCACATAATAATTATACCTTCCTATGGCCTCGCATAAAATGGTATTAAAAATATGTTCATTATATTGATGAAACCAGAGATCTACCTTGTATGACACAGAAAGTTTCTTGACAAAACTATTATATAAGGTATTCTTGAAAGGAGAATATTCGTCCAGCAATAAAAAAATTTTTTCTTTCCGGTTAGTTACATAATACCCTTTACCGGGAGTAGAATCAATCAATTTTCGCTCACGCAAATCCGCAAAGGCTTTAAATACGGTATCTCGTGACACATGATAAGTCTTACTCAACGCATTAATGGAAGGCAGACTCGTATCGGTACGGTACTTTCCTACCAAAATATCCTGTTCGATGAGATCCGACAGCTGCTTCACTTTGGTAGACTGTTGCCCGAATTTTATATTCTTTTCCATATCAATACTTTATCTGTGCTGAACTATCCTGACGCAAAGGAAAAGATTTTATACAAGACCGCAAAAGTATTAGCTATGTTTAAGAGCAGATTTTAGGAAAAGACATAAAAAAAGAGACTACCATTGTGGTAATCTCTTCGTACACCCTCAGGGATTCGAACCCTGGACCCACTGATTAAGAGTCAGTTGCTCTA
>ERZ780225.370-NODE-370-length-9494-cov-1.90158_pt1 | contig 9494 bp, 10 predicted proteins | sample MGYA00511166_ERZ780225 | MGnify/ENA primary metagenome ERZ780225 (study PRJEB29588, sample SAMEA2154920) | human gut metagenome | biome: human gut; feature: human-associated habitat; material: faeces | place: Denmark | collected 2008/2010 ...
CAAAGCGGAAGACATCATTCCCATCAGCGAGGAGGCATTAGGGCTGATAGGATATAGTTCTGATAAGAAAGGTCTGGTATTCAAGGGACTTATGCGTAGTTGGACACAAATGCCAATGAAAGAGTGGATTCGTTCTGCCGGAATAACCAAAAACATAACATTCCATTCATATCGGAGAACATTCGCAACCCTTCAAGGGGCTGCCGGTACAGACATCCGTACCATACAAAGCATAATGGCGCACAAAAGCATCACCACCACGATGCGTTACATGAAAGTCGTGGACAGCAACAAGCGTGAAGCCAGCAAGAAAATCACTCTGATACGCAAGGGGTGAACTCCCCTATTTTGCTCCATTACATAGGCTTAGAGTATGATTTACGATGGATTATCATACTCTAAGCCTATATTTTCTTAAAAATTGACCGATTTACTGCACTTATTTATAACTATCTGGAAATGTGCTTATAACTTTGCACTATCATTTCATCCAAACAACAATAGATTATGACAGATAGTATTCAAATTCACAGGAAAAAGGCAAGTTTCATACTTGCTGTAAGCGTTACTTCATACTCGGTAATCGCCACTTATCTTTATAGCTGCCATCAAATAGACCTGATGGAATATACCACACCTATTATATTGACCATTGTGTTCTTAATTCTTTCATGCGCGTTCTCTCAAAGATTTTTCTATCGCTACCTTATCAAGAATAACGTATGTATTTCTTTTGGCAAGCAAAAAGAGTCCATCCCACTTGAAATCAAGCAGCCATCTGATGCCATTACCCCGGAAGTAGAGGTTATAGAAATGTCGGCAGCAAAGAATGATTACACAGATGGTTATGACGAACGCATAGCTGAAATAGAACGGGAAAAGGCAGAGCAGCAAGCTGACATTATGCGTGTCATGCACGAATATACCACATATAGTATGGCTGAATTTCTTTCAAAAGATGACCTTATTACACTTCACGAAAACATAAAGTGCTTTGCCCATGGGCAATGTGATTTATACAAGCCCATACGTTCCAAATACGACAACCCATTAAACACTCTCGATATACGGCATTTTGTATGGAATATCGGCATAAGGTTGAATATCTCGGTGGAAAAATGCGCAGAATTCATAAAAACCATATTCCCACACGAATTGAAAAATGCCACTCTATTTTATCTATCAAAAAATCTACGGACTACAGGTATTTGTAAAATTCCACTTGACATTCCCCTAAAAGGAGAGTATTATTTCAATTGCCTTAAAAAAACAGACGACGAGACAGCGGTTTTGACCGACTGAAATGATTCCGTCGCTGACTGAAAAATTACTCCCTGATGACGAAGGTCTGCATAGTATCATTGTGTTGGTTTGCAGCATGTTTAACAAATAAAATAGTTGAATCATGTCTAAGAATCAATTCACATTCAATGACCTTCCCGAAGTACTGGGAGAGTTATGCGACCGAATCGCAAGTATGGAAAGTCTGCTGACCGAAAAACTTTCCAAGCAGAACGAAGTCAAGGAGAACACGCACGTCCCAATGACCGTGCAGGAGGCTTGCGCCTATCTCAAAATGCCGCTATCGACCTTTTATTACAAGGTCAAAAAGGATGATATTCCGGTTATAAAACAAGGCAAGCACCTCTACATCTATCGTGATGAGCTGGATAAATGGTTAGAATCATCCCGTAAGACCGCCGTTCCGCAAAGTTTCGAGGAAGAGAATGATGCACTGCTCGCTTCCCATCGCCGTAAACCAAACTCTAAAAACTGGTAGGCTATGGAGAAGACGAACAATAACATCCCATCTGCTGAGGAACTAGCTATTTACATAAAGGAGGCTACAGTGAGTGTAACCAACACATACGAACAGTCGCCTGTAGTGCTGATGGTGGACGACTCCATTATCGGAACATTGGGTAACTTCAGTGCATCCATCGGTAAAGCCAAGAGCAAGAAGACATTCAATGTTTCAGCCATTGCCGCTTCCGCATTGGCCAATAGCACTGTACTCCATTACCGTTCATCGTTTCCGGAAAATAAACGGACGATATTGTATATCGACACCGAACAAGGAGAACCTCATTGCCAAAAGGTGCTACAACGCATTTTATATTTGGCAGGGCTACCAAAGGATGCCGATTCTGACAATCTGATTATGTTAGGTCTGCGGAAATATTCTCCCGAAATGAGACTTGCAATAGTCGAACAGGCTATTGGCACAATTCCGAATTTGGGTCTGGTCATTATAGATGGCATCAGGGATTTTATGTATGACATCAATTCTCCGAATGAAGCCACCAATATAATCTCCAAATTCATGCAGTGGACTGACGACCGTCAGATTCATATCCACACCATCCTGCATCAGAACAAGAATGATGAACATGCCCGTGGTCACATTGGCACGGAACTCAACAACAAAGCGGAAACCATCATGCAGGTGGAAGTGGATAAAGATGATAAAACTATCAGTTGTGTCGAAGTCATTCATATCCGAGACCGGGAGTTTGAACCTTTCGCTTTCCGCATAAACGAATGTGCCTTGCCTGAACTAGTGGAATCCTATATATCCAAAGAAAAGAAACTCGGACGACCGACCAAAGAACCTTTTGAGCCATACAAGGAAATCCCGGAGAGCATACATCGTGCTGCGTTGGATGCCATTTTTGCCGATGGCAATATTACCGGTTACGACAACTATCTGGAGCGACTGAAAGACGGCTATGGGTTACAAGGCGTAAAACTCGGTCATAACAAAGCGGTCAAAGTAGCTACCTTTCTCGGCAATAAACGGATGGTGATAAAAAAAGGAAAAGAATACCAATTCAATCCTGACTACCATTATTAATCTTGATGCAATCAGCATAACCGTAGAACTTTACTTTAGTACAGGGGGCGTATATATAGGAATAAAGCAAAGTGGTCAAGGATTGCAGTATGCGGTTTCATTCCCTACCCTTTTATAGTAGGGTATGTCAAATTCTGATTCCAATCCAGCTGCCAATTCTGTATGTACATCCTATACGGCTTGCCGTGAAGCATCAACAGGTAACTGTTGCGAGATATGCCAAGGTATAACCTCACTGCGTAACGGTTGTACATTGGCACCTTTGCCTGCTCAGACACTTCGCCGGTGCGGTACTCGCAAGCTCGCACCTATTCACTATTATAACAATGATTTATATGGAACAAAATATTGAGGAACAGACACAATCTCCAGAGGAGAAAAAAGAGACAAGATCCGTCTTTATCGGAGCAAAAGTAACTCCAAGCCAAAAGGAGTATATAAAGTCACAGGCTGAGCAATGCGGTATGACGGTAAGTGATTACTTGCTTGCCTGCGCATACAACTACCGCCCCAGACCGAGGCTCACAAAAGAAGAAACAGACCTGTTGCAGAATCTGGATAACTGTCGGTCAGACCTTGTAAAATACACTTCTGCACTTCGTGGAATGTCCACAAAGCAACGAATGATATTGTTCAATCAGGCGCCGTTCATGGTAGGCTGGCTCAAAGAGCTTGGCAATATTGCTGAAAGCGTCTGCCAATTTCTCAATGCCGTAAAAGAGAGAAACAAAATTCCGTCCAACGAAAAATCCGAAGAAGTATGATAGCAAAAGCTAAAGCAATATCGCACGGCATAAACGCCATCCGTTATATTACCGGCGAATCTCTGAACAAAAAACATCCAGAGAAAATCCATCGGGTATTAGACAATCTGATGCCATCGCAACCGGACACTCTGGGGATATGGAACTCCATGCAACTGACCTTATCACGTAACCCATCAAGAACTCGGTCATCAGAGTCGAGCTAAGCCCCTCTGCCGAACACACCCGTTTCTTCGACATCGAAGACTGGCAAAAGCTCTGGCAGGATTTCGCTGCGGAGTTTGACAAACAAGTGTTTACCGGCAAGGACGGAAAAGTCCGCTCCTGCCAAACCAATCTGGCTAACAGCAAATACACGGTCTGGCTACATAAGGAATCCGATGGCGAAGTTCCCCATCTTCATGCTGCTGTCTGCCGTTTGGATGAAGACGGTAACATCAACAACGACCACAACATTCATCTTCGTGCGCAGCGTGCAGCCGAACGAATAGCAAAGAAACGGGGTTGGACTACTGCTGTACAAATCCGATACACCAATATCCATCAAGTAAATCGCGATTGCATGGATGCGCTGAGGTCAATGCCTGAATGGTCTTGGGAAGAATATAAAAATGCCCTCACAAGAAAAGGTTACTCTGTACACGAAAGAAAGGATGCGCAACACGTTATCAGGGGCTACGCACTTGTAAACGGTAATACCAAATACAAGGCTTCCGAATTAGGAATTGCCCGGAATCTGATGATTTCAAAACTTCCTAAAACATGGGATAAACTGCATCATAAGCCGCAAGTTACCGCTGTTAGCAATCAGCCTAAGGAAACTCAAACGGAGCAGAATCTCAAATCGTCAGCATCCGCAGAGCATTCCAGATATAGCACTTATCATCCCGATACTATTTCCTATACGCTTAATCATGACGATAAGGAACATCGGTTCTATATTCCGGAAAAAGTGCTTGAATATTTCAACGATGAGTTTGACTACAGAGATACTGAGAACTGTCAGGAACTTACCGATATGGCTGTAGCTATTTTTGTCGGACTGCTTGAAACGCCAAATGTTGCCACCGGAAGTGGTGGTGGAGGTTCACAAAGTAATTTGCCATGGCGAGATAAGGACGAAGACGATTTGCAATGGGCACGCAGATGCGCTCATGCTGCCAGTCGTCTGCTCGGAAAGAAACCAAAATCAGGATTAAAACGATAATCAAATGAAAAAGAAATTCGACTTTTCCGCAGAAATGGCCGAAGCGGAAGCCATAAAGTCCAATCCAAAGAATGAGTCTTTGGAGGAAGAAAACCGCCTACTCGATATCAATGCACAAGAACTTGCCAAACTGAACGACAACGTGTTCAAGTTGAGAACGGAAGTTGAAAATCTATCCGGCTCTATCCGAGAGTGTAAGCCTATCATCTCTTCAGAAATGCAGAAGTTAGCAGTAGAATTTGGGGCAAGACTTCTTTGCGATTTTCTCAGTCAGATCGAGAGCAAATGCAAAGAAGCCGAGCAAAGAATGAAAAAATCCGGCAATGCCATCCCAATTACGGCTACCACATTTTATATCATTGTTATAATACTGGTAGCCCTATCTTCTTTTTTCGTCAGCATGATAGTGGCAAACACCGAAATATTCCATTCAAACCTGATTTGTAAAGCTGTTGCCATCTGTGCCCTTATTGCAATTTCGGGGACTGTCATGGCTATAATCGTACCGAAGATTTTGGATAAATGGACATAATTGAAAGTTACCGAATCTTTAGAAATTAATTATCAAAATCAATTATCATTGGCATTTGCTTGGTCATATCAGAGACTATAACAATCCTGTAACCGCCGTAACAGTTACGATGGTTACAGGATTATCGTTATGCTAACGATGATCTCATTTTGATTCATATATAATTTATCATTTGTGTCCTCTATTATTTTTTTTGCTCTTCCAGCCAGCTCTTTAACTGTTTCTCTTGTGCAATGTATGCATCTTCAAATGTTTTCGCAATGTGATTTAGTACGCCTATTTCCATATTATCAAAGGGTCCATTAGATTCAATATACGAAAACTCACCATTTATCTTGATTCTAGAAATATACGAGCCATCTTTGAAAGGAACATTAAAATTGTTATTACCTTTATTAGCGAAGAAATCTTCATAATATGAAGCACCAATAACCGTATCCGAATGTGTTGCCTTAACATCAGAAGTGTAATGGAAGCAACCTTCAATATACACTTGCGGAATTTTTGTAGATGCCATCATAATAACCACTGCTAATCTATCCATATATGACAGTAAATGCATTTGTTTGGTTATATCTTCGAATTTGCTTCTGTCTATTATTTGCCAATGGATAATGTCGAATACAGCTTCATTTTGTTTTTCATGAGACATTATACTCTCTTTAAATTCTTGATAAATATCAGTTTGTTTATATAATTCGATATTTTTCAAACCGATATATTTATCTACAAATTCTTCTGAATATGGCTCTGTAACAAAATCGCCGGAACGCATAATCATATCTTCATCCATTAGTATAACGGGTAAAGGGTCTATTGCCAAACGATACATGGCAACGGCACCAATTGCCACTTTTAAAGTCTCTTCAAAATCTGCAACTATTTTGAGATAGATCTTATCTTCGCGGTGATCCGACCAGGAATATCTTTGTGTGGTATAAAAGGATGAATAGCCTTGTTTATGCACATATTTATTTGTCTTTTTCTGAGCATCACGTATGTTTTCAAAGAAAGCAGACATTTTAGTTTTTAATTCTTTGAAGACAGGTTCGTGTTTTTGTAGATATTTGGCCATCTTTCCAGATTCAAAACCCGGCTCTAATTTTTCCCACTCTTTCATCTTTTCGGGATTTGCTGTAAGATACAGTGTGCCGAGTGAAATCTCAATAGATTGGCGTAGCGAATAAAATGCTGTATCAAAAAATCCCTTTTGAAAAAGGAATATAGAATTGGCTATCATTTGAGAAGCTTCATCAAAGAATCTATTCGCCTCCCAAGCATCGATTAATCCGGTTTGAGCCCATGTAATATTCTCTATGTCCCAAAGGTAATCGGATGCATTTGGCAAAACAAACTTTCGGACTTTCCAACGGCCTATTTCAAAGTCCTCATATAAATCGTCTAATGTGTGTAGTTCCATATTGATCAATAAACCAAGTTCTTGTTTGTGATTGAAGAGTGCAAAGATAGTTCTTTTTACTGGTCCAATTATCATAAATAGCAAGAAAATTGAACCTATTCGCAATTTTGATGGCAAATTATCTTATTTGAATGATGATTGGTTTGGATATATTTCGTATATTTGCAATCTAAACGAGTAATCATATTCAAAATGGAAGATACAAAGGATATAAATCGGATTAAGGTGGTTCTTGTAGAGAAAAAACGGACGAACAAATGGTTAGCTGCACAGTTGGGAAAAGACCCGGCTACGGTGTCGAAATGGTGTACCAACACTTCGCAACCGGGATTGGAAACGTTGTTGCAGATTGCCAATGTTCTCGAAGTCGATGTCAAGGAATTACTGAACTCCTCTTTGGACGAGACTATTCAAACAGTACGTCTTGTAAAATAACACACTAACCTTTAATCACTCAGATAGATAATGAACAAAAAAGAATTATATAACAAGATATTGCAGCTTGACGGTTTGACTAATGAAGAGAAGTCGGAACTGTTGGGATTGTTACGCAAACAAAAGAAATACGGTTTGGTGTGGGAGGATAAGCCGGAAGATGTAGAAGAACGCCTACGCGAGGAGCTGCCTGTATTGGTGGAAGACACCGCAAAGGCTCTCATCAGCACCGAAGCCGATGCGCCCAACCATATCCTTATCGAGGGCGACAACCTCGAAGCCCTTACCGCTCTTACCTATACGCACGAGGGTAAGATTGATGTGATTTATATTGACCCTCCATATAATAGAGGTGAAAAAGATTTTAAGTATAACGATGATTATGTGGATAAAGAGAATCCTTTTAGACATTCTCTTTGGCTTTCATTTATGAAGAAGAGATTATCAATAGCGAAATCTCTCTTAAAAAATGATGGAGTAATGATCGTTCATATTGATGAACATGAATTTGATGCATTAAATATACTATTGGAAACCGAGATTTTCACAAGAGATAATTGTCTCGGACAAATAATATGGAATAAACTTAATCCCAAAGGAGATGCAAATGCAGTAGCCATTCAGCATGAATACATCCTTCTATATTGCAAAAACAAGGAAGCATTCAATTCCTCTCCAAATCACCTTATGAGAGAGAAACCAAATGCTTTAAAAATCATCAATAAAGCAAAAAGCTTATTCTCTAAAATAGGAAAAACGATAATTCCCGAAGATGTTAAAACTGTAATTTCTCCTTTTGAATATTCAGAAGACGTTCTTAAAGATTTTTATGTAACATACGATTTACAGCTAATCAATAAAGAATTTCAAGCTTGGCTCAAAAGAAGTGATTTTTCTGAAGGAGAAAAGGCATATCAATACATTGATGAAAATGGAGATGCATTCCAAACTGTATCTATGGCATGGCCAAATAAAGAAACTCCCAATAGTGATTATTTCATTCCGTTAATTCATCCCATAAATGGAGAAAAATGTCCAGTTCCTGATAAGGGGTGGAGATATCCAAGTACGACTTTTAGTAATATGTTGGGAACTAATGAACCAGTAGAGTTATTACCCAATATGGTCGTCAAAGGGCAGATAGTATTCACTACAGGAAGGAAAGGGAATAATCAACCAAGAAATAAATATCTTCTAAAAGAAAATTTACTAGAAAATACTCCATCAATAATCAATGATGGAACAAGTAATGATAAACTATTCAAAGAGTTGGGAATTGATTTTGAGTACCCTAAAACATTAGCAGTCGCAAAATATTTACTTAAAAATGTATTACCTAATTCGGAGATTATCCTCGACTTTTTCGCAGGTAGCGGGACTACCCTTCACGCCACTATGCAGCTCAATGCAGAGGATAGCGGTCATCGCAAGTGTATCCTCGTTACGAACAACGAAAACAACATTTGCGAAGAAGTAACCTACAAGCGAAACAAGCGAGTAATTAATGGTTACACCACCCCAAGAGGCGAAGAAGTGCCGGGGCTGAAAAACAACACCCTGCGCTACTACCGCACAAGTTTTGTGGGCAGAAGCCGCTCGATGAAGAATATGCGCCAGTTGATGAGCCTCTCCACCGATATGCTCTGCATCAAGGAAGACCTCTATACCGAACAGCCCAAGTTTGGAGAGCAGCCGACATACAAAAATGTGTTCCGCTACTTCGACAACGGACGCAAGCGCATGATGGTAATTTACCGCGAAGAAGCCGTACAACAGTTAGTCGAACTGATTCAGAAGACTGACTACGAGGGCAAGATGCTTGTGTATGTATTCTCGCCCAGTGAAGACCCGTGGGAAGGAGAGTTTGAAGAGGTGCAAGACCGCGTGCAACTCTGCGCCCTGCCACAAGCCATATACAACGCCTACCGCCGCATACTACCCAAGAAAAAAGACGAGTTCGTCGGTGCTGACGAGACGAAAGCCACCGGACAAGCAAATGTGACAGACGGAACACTTAACTTTGACAATGAGGAGGAGCTGCAATGAGCGAACAAGGCAAAAACAAAAAGAAGAAAGAACAGGTAACGGTACGCAGCAGTGCAGCCGAATACCTGAACTATGTAGCATCCGTGGGTAATGACGAGCAGCAGATAGAGATGCGCTATGAAGACGAAAACATCTGGCTCACACAGAAGCTGATGGCAATGCTATACGGTGTAGAAGTACACACCATCAACTATCACATCAAGAAAATATTCTCTGACAGCGAATTGCAGGAAACG
>ERZ780225.395-NODE-395-length-8830-cov-2.42929_pt1 | contig 8830 bp, 6 predicted proteins | sample MGYA00511166_ERZ780225 | MGnify/ENA primary metagenome ERZ780225 (study PRJEB29588, sample SAMEA2154920) | human gut metagenome | biome: human gut; feature: human-associated habitat; material: faeces | place: Denmark | collected 2008/2010 ...
ATGGGCTCAGCCAGAACCGTCGTACGGACCTCCGGTCCTTTCGTATCCATAAGGATAGCGATGCGGTTGGAAACCGAACGCACATTATTAATCAACTTCTCGGCACCTTCACGGCCAAGATGTGCAGTATTCATACGTACAACATTCATACCTGCATCGAACAACTGCTTTATAAAATCAACATCACAGCGCTGGTCAGAAATCGTTGCGACAATCTTCGTTTGCTTCAATAACATAATCTATATACTTATTTTATTTAATAATCTTTTAATGCCTCCATGGCCAGACGGTAGGAGTTCAGCCCGAAACCGAGAATGACACCCTTGCAAGCCTCGCGGGCATGTACATTAGAGATATGCACCTCAATCACTGGAGAAGTGACCGAACGGATAGCATCTTGCAGAGCGATGGACGTGTGAGTGTAAGCACCCGCATTCAAAATGATGCCGTCCACATCAAAACCCACCTGCTGAATCTTGTCTATCAGCTCTCCCTCAATGTTGGACTGGAAATAGTCAATCTGTACATCCGCATATTTCTTACGGAGTTCGGCAAGGTAGTCTTCAAAAGTAACGCTACCGTAAATGGAAGGTTCACGTTTGCCCAAGAGATTTATATTGGGGCCATTAATAATCTGTATCCTCATAACACAATTTTTTATACCTTTGCGGTGCAAAGATAGTGCAAACCGAAAGCAGATGCAAATTTATTTGCAATTTGCTGAAATGCAGTCTATTTTCGCGAAGCAAAGGTAGAAAAAAGAAATGAAATCAGAAGAAAAATCCACAAATAAGGAGAAACAAACGCTGATAATCAGAAAGTACCACCAGTATCTGAAACTGGAAAAAGCACTCTCACCCAATACAGTGGATGCTTACCAAACAGACTTACAGAAGCTGCTGCACTTTCTGGAAGGAGAGGGTATCGCTATCCTTGACACTACCCTGGATGACTTGCAGCATTTTGCCTCCGGACTGCACGACATCGGCATCCATCCCCGCTCGCAGGCACGCATCTTGTCGGGCATCCGCTCTTTCTACCGTTTCCTCATTATGGAAGATTACCTGAAAGCCGATCCGACAGAATTGCTGGAATCCCCCCAGACAGGTTTCAAACTGCCCGAAGTAATGACAGTAGAAGAGATAGACCTGCTGATAGGAAGCATAGACCGCAGCACCAAAGAGGGACAGCGCAACAGGGCCATACTGGAAACGCTTTACAGTTGCGGACTCCGTGTTTCCGAACTCTGCAACCTGAAATTATCCGAACTTTATTTTGAAGAAGGCTTCATCAAAGTGGAAGGAAAAGGAAGCAAACAGCGGCTGGTTCCTATTTCACCGCGCGCCATCAAGGAAATCAGGCTCTACTTCACCGACCGTAACCTGATGAAAATAAAGCCGGGATTTGAAGACTTTGTCTTTATCAGCAATTTCGGGAAGAACATCTCCCGCATCATGGTTTTCCATATCATCAAGGAACTGGCAGCCCGGATAGGTCTGAAAAAAAAAATCAGTCCTCACACATTCCGCCATTCTTTTGCAACACATTTGCTGGAAGGAGGTGCCAACTTGCGTGCCATACAGTGCATGCTGGGACATGAAAGTATCGGGACAACAGAAATTTATACACATATAGACCGTAATATGCTACGCAGTGAAATCATAGAACATCACCCCCGTAACATCAAATTCAGAGAAAAAGATAATAAAGGTTCTATATTCTAAAATATTTTAAGATAAATTGAAAAAAAAGCAGGCTAAGAAGCTAGCATATAATAGAGTTTTTCCTATCTTTGCCCCCAAAGAGACGCACAAAAACGTACTATAGCGAATTTTACATTACAAACGTTAAATTAATAAGTAACTATGATTAAAAAGTTGTATTTGCCCTTAGTGGCTTTATTGGTCCTTGCCTTATCATCATGCGGCAAGATGGGAGAATTGTCTTCTGACTATTTCACAACTAACCCTGAAGTGCTTGAAGCAATCGGTGGTAAAGTGCCTGTGACAATTAATGGTAAATTCCCCGAAAAGTATTTCAAGAAGAACGCAACTGTTGAAGTTACCCCCGTTCTGAGATGGAAAGGCGGCGAAGCTAAAGGCCAGCCCGCTGTATTCCAAGGAGAAAAAGTAGAAGGAAACAATCAGACTATCGCTTACAAGGCAGGTGGCAGCTACACGATGAAAGCTTCTTTCGACTACGTTCCCGAAATGGCAAACTCTGAACTTTATCTTGATTTCAAGATTACAAAAGGAAAGAAATCATACACTATTCCTTCTGTAAAAATCGCTGATGGCGTTATCGCGACTTCTGAACTGCCTACTGCTGCCAGCTCTAACGCATCATACGCTAACGATGCTTTCCAACGCATTATTAAAGATGCTCAGACTGCCAACATCATGTTCTTGATCCAGCAAGCCAACTTGCGCAACAGCGAATTGAATTCTGACGATATCAAAGAATTCCATAAGAAAGTGGCTGAAATTAATGCCGACACAAAGAACTACAAACTGAACAACATCGAAATTTCTGCATACGCTTCACCTGATGGTGGTGTGGAACTGAACACCGGTTTGGCTGAAAACCGTGAAGCAAACACAGAAAAATATATGGAACGCCAGTTGAAGAAGGGCAAGATTGATACTAACCTGGATGCAAAATACACTGCACAAGACTGGGAAGGCTTCCAAGAACTGGTATCTAAATCAAACTTGCAGGATAAAGATTTGATCTTACGTGTTCTTTCTATGTACAATGATCCTGAACAAAGAGAAGCTGAAATCAAGAATATCTCTTCTGTATACAAAACTTTGGCTGACGAAATCCTGCCTCAGTTGCGTCGTGCCCGTTTAACTGCCAACTATGACATCATCGGTCGTAGCGATGACGAAATCAACGAAGCATTCAACTCTGATCCTAAAGTATTGAGTGTAGAAGAATTATTGTACGCCGCTACACTGACTAACGACAACGCTCGCAAAGAAGCTATCTTCACCAAGACAACTCAACTTTATCCGAACGATTTCCGTGCTTATAATAACTTGGGTGAATTGGCATTCGCTGCCGGTGATGCTGCTAAAGCAGAAAGCTACTTCAAACAAGCTGCTTCTAAGAACGCTAACGCTCCTGAAGTAAACGCTAACCTTGGTCTTTGCGAATTGGTTAAGGGCAATGTTGCAGCTGCCGAAACTTACTTAGGCAAAGCTACAGGTGCTAACGCTGCCGGCGAAGCTTTGGGTAACTTATATATCAAACAAGGCCAGTATGACAGAGCTGTCAACTCATTCGGTGACGCTAAGACTAACAGTGCCGCTCAAGCTCAGATTTTGGCTAAAGACTATAACAAAGCAAAAGCTACTTTGTCTGCAATCAAGAATCCGGATGCAATGACTGACTACTTGATGGCTATCGTTGGTGCTCGCACAAACAATGCTTCATTGGTAAGCAGCAGCATCAAGAGCGCAATCGCAAAAGATCCTTCAATGGCTGAAAAAGCTGCTAACGATCGCGAGTTCGCTAAATACGCTGATGCTATCAAATAATATAACTAGATATCATCTTGTCTAGTTTTTTAGATGATTATGACTGAAACCGGAGGCTTCGTGATGAAGCTTCCGGTCTTTTTATGTAAAATAACCTTCATTTATGCCTGCCTTTAGCCACAAAATGCGTATTTTCGCAAAAAATATCTTGAAATGAAAAAATTACTATTCTTTCTTTTCACTCTTGTTGTGCTGGCAAGCGGCTGCGGCAAGAAAAATACATTCACCTTGGAAGGAAGCATTAAAGGACTTCCTTCAGACACTATATTAGTATTTTATCAAGAACCCGATTACAAGCTGGATACCATACTCCTCTCAAAAGGTAAATTCACTTACACCATTACCCCTGACACATTTACTATCTTCTCATTACTATTGGGAGAAAAACAAATCTTACCGATATATGCTGATAAAGGAGAAAGTGTTACCCTAAACGGAATGGTCGGAAAGATAGAGGTTAAAGGAAAGGGAGAGAACGCACAACTGGCAAAACATATCCAGTACCTTAGCACCTTAGAAAATAACAAGGCAGCTGTTATGACTGCTGTGGATTCGTTGATTAAAACCAACCCAAGCTCGTACAGCAATATCTATCTGATAGACAAATATTACGTACAGGACTCGCTTCCTGATTACAACCACATAGATCAGCTGATAAAAGGACTAAGCGGTATTATAAAAGACACACCTTATATTATAGAACTCCAGAATAAATTAAGTGAGAAAAAAGAACTGACAGAACATCGCTACGTTTCCAACATCTCGTGCACGGATAAAAAAGGAAAGACCGTCAACTGGAACAGTGTAAAAGGGAAATATGTCCTTTTGGATTTTTGGGCAAGCTGGAACAAAGAAAGCATTGCCACACAAGATTCTTTAGTATCCGTACAAAAGGCATTGAAAAAAGACAAGTTTGTTATTATCAGCCTCTCCCTTGATCTGGATAAAAAGGAATGGATGGAGAAAATCATTCAAAGAGATACCACGCAATGGAAACAAGTTTGCGATTTCAAAGGCTGGAACAATTCCATTGTCAAGCAACAAGGCATAACCCGGATTCCTGCCAATATACTGATAGGTCCTGACAAGCGGGTCATCACACAAGATATACGGGGCAAAGAACTGATAGACAAAGTGAGACAGCTGACAGAACAAGATAAAGAGAAAGAAAAAGCCGCCAAAGAGGCAGAACGTGCTCGAAAGAGACAAAATAAAAAATAAAAGAATGCTGGTAAAAGTCTATGGAGCAGCCGTTCAAGGTATCGACGCTACCATTGTAACTATTGAAGTAAATAGTTCACGAGGTATAAAATTCTTCCTTGTCGGTCTGCCGGACTCGGCCGTGAAAGAAAGTCATGAACGTATTATTTCCGCCTTACAGGTAAACGGATATAAATTCCCCACTTGTCAAATTGTAGTGAATATGGCCCCTGCCGACATACGCAAGGAGGGGTCTGCATACGACCTTCCGCTAGCAATCGGAATATTGGCCGCTACCCAAATCGTATCGGAAGAAAAACTTTCACGTTATCTTATTATCGGAGAACTTAGCCTGGATGGAAGCCTTCAACCAGTCAAAGGAGCCCTCTCCATAGCTATCAGTGCCCGCGAGCAAGGTTTTGAAGGCTTCATACTTCCCAAACAAAATGCGCGGGAAGCTGCTGTAGTAAACAACCTGAAAGTATATGGCGTAGAAAATATCAAAGAGGTCATCGAATTTTTCAATAATGAACGCAATCTGGAGCCTAGCATCGTCAATACACGGGAGGAATTCTATGAACACCAAAGTAGCTTTCCATACGATTTTGCTGATGTGAAAGGACAAGAAAGTGTAAAACGCGCATTGGAAGTAGCCGCGTCCGGAGGACACAACCTGATTATGATCGGTTCACCCGGAAGTGGGAAGTCCATGATGGCAAAGTGCATGCCAAGCATTCTCCCTCCCCTTTCATTGGGTGAAAGTCTGGAAACGACTAAAATACATTCAGTAGCAGGAAAATTAGGAAAAGACAGTTCACTGATTGCCATCCGGCCTTTCCGTAGTCCCCATCATACAATTTCGCAAGTAGCAATGGTAGGTGGCGGCACCAATCCCCAACCGGGAGAAATCAGTCTGGCTCACAACGGTTTGCTCTTTCTAGACGAGTTGCCGGAATTTAACAGAAGTGTACTTGAAGTACTTCGCCAACCCCTAGAGGACAGGCATATATCCATCGCACGAGCTAAATACAGTCTGGATTATCCGGCCAGTTTCATGCTGGTAGCCAGTATGAATCCCTGTCCATGCGGATATTATAATCATCCCACACGAGCTTGCGTCTGTAATCCCGGACAAGTGCAACGGTACCTGAACCGTATCTCCGGTCCTTTACTGGACCGAATAGATATCCAAATAGAAATAGTTCCGGTTCCATTCGAAAAAATGGCAGAACGCCATCATGCGGAAAGTAGTGCAAGCATACGCGAACGGGTTATCAAGGCCCGGAAAATACAAGCTCAACGTTTTGCCAACCATCCGGGTATTTACTGCAACGCACAAATGGAAGCCGGGTTACTCCATCTGTACGCTCAACCCAATGAAGCAGGACTAAAATTATTACGAACTGCCATGACACGCCTCAACCTGTCGGCGCGCGCATACGGTCGTATTCTAAAAGTAGCGCGTACCATTGCCGATCTGGACAACAGCGAACACATTACTTCCATCCACCTGGCAGAAGCGATAAGCTATAGAAATCTTGATAGAGAAGACTGGGCCGGTTAGTTTAGCTGCCCGACTCAGTTTCCTTTGCATGATAAATGACCTGCATCAATGAGTCCAGTTCAATGTAATTTGAAAGAACATCCTCTTCCTTATCGGTCGTTTCCCAATCTTTATCCTCTCTCTTTTTAGAGAAAAGTGCATTTAAAATGAATTTATACCACGTATTCATGTCTCGTTCGACTTAAGGTTTTATAAAAAACAGGATAAGTAAAATTTAGTTCATCATTTTTATCTCCTTAAGATTAAATGCAAATAAGTGCAAATCACTGCATCACGATATAACATTTTTCTGTATTTTCACTTCTTCCGACAAAGCCCCCGAATAACCATATTTTATAATAAGTACGGCCTGTCAGAGATTTTAAGGGAGAAATATTTCTGATTATTCCATATACTTACTAAAAATCACTAACTTTGCACGTTACTGGTAGAAATAACAAAAAAGACATCATACAATGGAAAATAAATTCAAAAGAACCACCGTCACATCCGCTTTGCCCTACGCAAACGGTCCGGTACATATTGGTCATCTGGCAGGTGTATATGTTCCTGCTGATATCTACGTGCGCTATCTCCGCCTGAAAAAAGAAGATGTTCTTTTCATCGGAGGCTCTGACGAACACGGAGTACCTATCACCATTCGTGCAAAGAAAGAAGGTATTACTCCACAAGATGTGGTGGACCGCTATCATACCTTGATAAAAGAATCATTCAAAGAATTTGGAATTTCATTCGATATATACTCTCGTACTACATCAAAGACACACCACGAACTGGCTTCCGAATTCTTCAAAACCCTGTATGATAAAGGTGAGTTCATTGAAAAGACCTCCATGCAATATTACGACGAAGAAGCCCATCAGTTCCTAGCCGACCGTTATATTACCGGTGAATGTCCTCACTGCCATGCAGAAGGAGCCTACGGTGACCAATGCGAGAAGTGCGGAACATCACTTTCTCCGACCGACCTGATCAATCCGAAAAGTGCTATCAGTGGCAGCCAACCTGTGATGCGTGAAACTAAACACTGGTATCTGCCATTGGACAAACACGAAGGATGGCTGCGTGAATGGATTCTTGAAAATCATAAAGAATGGCGTCCCAATGTATACGGACAATGTAAAAGCTGGTTGGATATGGGCTTGCAACCCCGTGCGGTAAGCCGTGACTTGGATTGGGGAATCCCTGTTCCTGTAGAAGGTGCTGAGGGAAAAGTACTTTATGTATGGTTCGATGCCCCCATCGGCTATATTTCAAATACAAAAGAATTACTTCCCGACAGCTGGGAAACTTGGTGGAAAGATCCAGAAACCCGTTTGATTCACTTCATCGGAAAAGACAATATTGTATTCCACTGCATTGTTTTCCCTGCTATGCTGAAAGCGGAAGGAAGCTATATCTTACCGGATAACGTACCTAGCAATGAATTCCTGAATCTGGAAGGTGACAAGATTTCCACTTCACGCAACTGGGCAGTATGGTTGCATGAATATTTGCAGGACTTCCCCGGCAAACAGGATGTATTGCGCTATGTATTGACAGCCAATGCCCCCGAAACAAAAGACAACGATTTTACCTGGAAAGATTTTCAAGCACGTAACAACAATGAGTTGGTGGCTGTTTACGGTAACTTTGTAAACCGTGCTTTAGTGCTGACTCATAAATATTTCGACGGAAAAGTTCCCGTTTGCGGTGAATTGACCGACTACGACAAAGAAACATTAAAAGAATTTGCAGACGTAAAGGCAGAAGTAGAAAAGCTACTGGATGTATTCAAATTCCGCGATGCACAAAAAGAGGCAATGAACCTGGCACGTATCGGTAATAAATACTTAGCCGATACAGAGCCTTGGAAACTGGCAAAAACTGATATGGACCGTGTAGCCACCATCCTTAACATAGCATTGCAACTAGTTGCCAATCTGGCTATTGCATTCGAACCTTTCCTGCCTTTCAGCAGCGAAAAGCTCCGCAAAATGCTGAATATGGAAACATTTGAATGGGACCAACTGGGACGTACCGATCTGCTGGCAGAAGGACATCAATTGAATAAGGCAGAACTGTTGTTCGAAAAGATCGAAGATGAAACCATTCAAGCACAAGTAGACAAACTGTTGGCTACCAAAAAAGCAAACGAGGCTGCCAACTATAAAGCCAACCCGATAAAACCGGTAATTGCTTTTGAAGAATTTGAAAAGTTAGATATCCGTGTAGGTACCGTATTAGAGTGTGAGGTAGTGCCTAAAATGAAAAAGCTGCTGAAATTCAAGATTGCTGACGGACTGGAGAACCGTACCATCGTCAGCGGTATCGCACAACATTATAAACCGGAAGAACTGGTGGGCAAACAAGTTTTATTCATTGCCAACCTTGCTCCACGCCAATTCAAGAACGGATTGGTGAGCGAAGGCATGATCCTGAGTGCTGAAAACTTTGACGGCACCTTAGCGGTGACCTCTTTATTAAGAGAGGTAAAGCCGGGCAGTGAAGTGAAATAATATACACCCAAATACAGAAAAGGCCG